>Ga0265338_10000148_pt1 | contig 128839 bp, 120 predicted proteins | sample 42126metaG_FD_193579 | JGI IMG/M metagenome (GOLD analysis project Ga0265338, IMG submission 193579) | Rhizosphere microbial communities from Carex aquatilis grown in University of Washington, Seatle, WA, United States - 4-21-26 metaG | ecosystem: Host-associated > Plants > Roots >...
GGAGCGGGTCGATGCCCAGTTGCGGTCCTGGTGGGCCGCCAATCCGTTCCTGTCCGGGGTCAACTGGACCAGCGGCATTGAGCTTGGCGTCCGGCTGATCAACTTCGCCTGGATCCGGCGGCTGCTGCGCGAATGGCCGGGCGCGGCTGACCTTTTCGAGCATAACGACCTGGCCGTGCATCAGATCCGCTGGCACCAGCGATACCTGGCGGCCTTTGAGAGCCGGGGGTCGTCGGCAAACAATCACCTGATCGCCGAGGCCGCGGGTCAGCTCGCCGCCTCCTGCGCGTTCCCCTGGTTCACAGAAAGCGCCCGGTGGCGGCGCCAGTCCGCGGCATTGCTTGAGAAGTCGCTGCGCGACAACACGTTCCCGTCGGGCATCAACCGCGAACTCGCCTCGGACTATCACGGCTTCGTCTTCGAGCTTGGCGCCTTCGCCGCCGTCGAGGCGGCGGCCGCCGGGTTCCCGGTCAGCGAGGACTGCTGGCGGCTGCTCGCCGCGATGGCCGACGGCATGGCCGCACTGGTGGACGCACGGCTGCGACCGCCGCGCCAGGGTGACTCCGATGAGGGCCGGGTAGTGCTGCTCGACGCCCCCGAGCACAACCGGTGGCCGACTCTGCTTTCACTGGCGGCCGGGCTCTTCGGTCCGCTGGCCTGGTGGCCGCCGGTGGTGCCGGACGCCGGCCGCGTCCTCGGCATGGCAGTCGCGGGTGCGCCGCGTACGGTCACCGGCCGGCCGGACGCACGGCCGTCACGGTTCGCCGACGCTGGGATCACCATTCTCCGGACGGACCCGGCTTCCGCACCAGAGATATGGTGCCGCTGCGACGGCGGGCCGCACGGGTTCCTGTCCATCGCGGCGCACGCGCACGCCGACGCGCTGTCCGTCGAGGTCCGCCATGACGGGGTGGACATCCTGGCCGATCCCGGCACCTACTGCTATCACGGCGAGCCCGAATGGCGGACCTACTTCCGCTCCACGATCGGGCACAACACCGTGGAGATCGGCGGTCGCGACCAGTCACCGCAGGGCGGCCCGTTCATGTGGGCCGGGCAGGCACGGACCAGGCAGGTCGAATCCTCAGCACCGCAGACGGTGTGGACCGCGGAGCACGACGGCTACCTTGCCGTGCTGCGCCCCCCGGCCAGCCACCGGCGGACCGTGTCCCTGGACCAGGCGGGACGCGGCATCGAGATCACCGACGTGATCGACGGCGCCGGGCATGCGGTGCGGCTTGCCTTCCACCTTGGCCCGGATGTCACGGCGGAACTGGCCGGTGACCGGGTGGCGCTGACCTGGCCCGTCGGACCCGGGACCGCATCAGCCTGGCTTGACCTGCCCCGCGAGCTGTCCTGGAGCCTGCACCGGGGCGAAACCGGCCCCATACTCGGATGGTATTCGCCTGGCCTCGGCCAGCGCACCCCCGCCGTCACGCTTGTCGGCAGCGGGCAGTGCACGCGTGATTCTCCGCTCGTCACGCGCCTGCAGTTCCCCGAAGCCAGGCAAACCGACGGGTTCAGCGCTTCTGGCAGCGCCGCCGGGGTGGAAAAACCTAAAATGGGCCCGGTTGAGGCTATTGACATCCAAGCGGAGGCCCGATGAGCCAGCAGGCGCCCGATTTTCGAAGGTCGACGCAGATTCTGCGGCGTCACAAGAAAATATTCGGGGCAATAACCCTTCTTGGCCTCCTTCTCGGTGCCGGTTACGCGCTGCTCACACCGCCCATGATTTCGAGCTCAGCACTCGTGGTGATCCCGGAAACGGTAGCCCAGTCAGAGACAGCGCAGGGCGCGACGGCTGCGACCACCGAGACCACGACGCAGGAGGTTGTCGCGGGCAGCAGCCCCGTACTTGAGGGCGCGCTGCCGCACATCAGTCCCGTGCTTTCGCTGATCACGCTGGAGGACAGGATCTCGGTATCGAGTCCGGCCATCAGCATCCTGTCGTTCACCGGCGAGGGGAAGACAGCGGCGGAGGCGGAGAACATCGCGAACGCGGTCGCTAACAGCTACCTGGCCTACGTCGCCTCGCCGTCCAGTCCGGTTGGCTCCGTGGTGGCGAAGGTTCTCCAGCCGGCCAGCACCGCCTCGGCGAGCAAGGCGCCAGAGCAGATCGCCATATACAGCGTGCTTGGCGTGGCCGCCGGGGCGATCATCGGCTTTTTCGTTGCGCTCATGATCGGCGGCAATGACCGGCGACTCGTTGAGCGTGCATCGATCGCGAATTCGATTGACGCACCCGTACTCGCATCAATTTCCGCAGAGCGGATCTCTGACGCCGCACGCTGGGCGAGGCTGCTGGAAGAGTATGAGCCGCAGGCCGTGGACGCGTGGGGGATCACCAAACTGCTTCAGCGGTTTGGGCTCGGCGGAATCCAGGCCGACGAGAGCCGCGGTGACGGACCCTTCTCGCTGACTGTCTTCTCCCTTTCCGGCGACGCGGCGGCGCTTGCCCTCGGCCCGCAACTGGCGTCCTTCGCCGCCACCCGCGGGATACCCGCGGCCTTGGTCGTCGGGCCACAGCAGGGCGCAAGCACCGCGGCCGCGCTGCGCACCGCCTGCGCCGCGCCGCAGTCCGACTCGGGGCGACGCAAGCTGCTGCGGCTGACCGCGGCCGAGGACGGTCATATCAGTGAGGTGGACGCCGCTTTCGTGGTCGTCGTCGTGGTCGTCGATGGCAAGGACCCGCGCATTCCGCCCATGGACCGCACCACCACGGCGGTGCTCGGGGTTTCGGCCGGCGTCGCGACCGCGCCGGACCTGGCCAGGGTGGCCGACGCGGCTGCCACAGACGGACGAGGAATCGCCGGAATCCTGCTCGCCAACCCGGACCCGGACGACCAGACCAGCGGGCGGGCACCGCACATGGCATCGCCACCGCGTCGTCCGCTGCCGATGCGGAGCCACGTTGCACAGATGGAGAACAGACGGTGAACGAATCAGACCAGCTGACGTGGGACCCGGTACTCAACGGGAGCCTGGGGGAAGCCCTCGCCGACTACGAGGATGCCGTCGACCTTGACGATCGTGCCGCCGGGCCAGGCGCAGGGCTGGTGAGCCTGGGATTCCTCTGGACGGCACTAAGGCGCACGGCGCGGCGGTGGGTCACCCTGGCGGTCCTCGGTCTGGTCATCGGGGCCGGGTACTACGTAGTCAGCCCGCCGGCGCATTCCGCGAAGACATCCGTCCTGCTAGCGGACGATCCTAGCCAGACCCCCATCAACGAGGTGCAGACCGATCTCGCCCTGGCCCAGAGCCTTCCGGTAGCCACGGCCGTGGTCGGACAACTAGGGCTGCCGCAAACCCCAGAAAGCTTCCTCGGCTCCTACGGCACCGCCTCGGCCAGCCCGCAGGTCATTACGATCACCGCGAAGGGAAAGACGAGCGACGAGGCGGTCCAGATCGCGCAGGCGATCGCCCAGCATTTCCTGGCCATCCGCGCCGCCTACCAGCAGACCCAGTACAACCTGGAGCAGGCCCAACTCGACCAGGATCTCGCCACGGCTCAGGAGAAGGTCAATAAAGCCGTCACGCCCGCGCAGCAGACGGCCGCGCAGAACAACCTCTCCACGGTTCAGTCGTACGTGTTCCCGACGCTGGCGGCCGCCAAGACGACCCTGCAGTCCATGATCAAGGGCAGCGTGGTGCTGAACGCGGCCCAGCCGGTGAAGGCCTCCCTGGCGAAGGGCATACTCGAATACGCCGGGGCCGGGCTCGTCGTCGGTCTCGCCCTGGGGGTTGGCATCGTCGTGATCAGCGCGATCACGTCAGACAAGCTGCGGCGCCGAGATGACATCGCGTACGCCATCGGGGCACCGGTCCGGCTCAGCGTGGGCCGACTCCGAGATGCGGGCCGGTTCCGAGTGGGCTGGCCTCTGGCCCGGTCCGGAGGGTCCCGAGGCGACACGGCCCGGGTGGTCGAACACCTGCAGAAGGTCATCCTGGCCGGAGGCGACCACGAAACGGTCAGCCTCGCGGTGGTCCCCGTCGATGACACGGCCAGCGCAGCCAGGGCGGTCGTCGCGCTGGCCGGCTCCGTCGCCGGGAGCAAGCAGGTCATCCTGGCTGACCTGTCCGCTGGTGCGCCCGCGGCCCGGCTGCTTGGGGCCACGAAGCCCGGCCTGGTCAAGGTGGATCGCGGCGGCGGGCACCTGACGGTCATGGTGCCGGCCGCCGATGACATAGCGCCGGTTGGCCCGCTCCCAGGCCTACTTCAGAACGCGAAGCCGGATGCGGAACTGGCATCGGCCTGCGCCGAGGCCGATATCGTCCTCTCGCTGGTCAGCCTTGACCCCGCCCGCGGCGGGGATCACCTGGGGACGTGGGCGACCAACGTGGTCGCGATGGTGACGGCCGGCCGGTCGACCGCGACACGGATCCACACGGTGGGGCAAATGATCCAGCTGTCCGGGGCGCGGCTGGCCTCCGTCGTGGTGATGGATTTCGACAAGACCGACGAGAGCCTCGGGGTGAGCGCGGCCTACCCCGCCACGGCGACGGACTGGGCCTAGTGGTGTCCCTCCAGGAGGGTTCTCGGGTCAAGAGAGGCACCCCGTCATGACATCTGCGGTGATTGCACCTCGTCGACCTCGGCGCCCGGTACCGCTCGACCAAGTCCAGGCGCGGCCCGAGGAGCTAGAACGCTCAGTTCGGCGTCGCCTTGGCATTGCCTGGGGGCTGCTGTTCTTCAACACCCTGACCTACACGGGCCTTGCTGTTTTGCCCATCCCGTCCAAGCTAGGAAAGATCGGACCGCAAGCCGCGCTGCCGCTGGCGATTTTGATCCTGCTGACCATCAATCCAAAACTTAAGATCCGCCCCAATTTGTTCCTGTGCGTTATGTCCCTGCTGTGCCTAGGCGCTATGGTCGCTGCCCCCGTGGGGTTCGGGCTTGGCACGGCGTTCCGCACCTTCAGGTTGGCCGAGTACATACTCGCGTTGTGGCTGCTGACTCCCTGGTTCGGACGGGCAGACATGCTGCTGGCCAAGTACCATCTGCGCGCGCTGTGGTGCGTCCTCATCTCGGTACTCGTCGGCATCGTGATCTCGCCGGGTTTCGCCTTCGCCAGCGGCCGGCTCCAGGGAACCATCTGGCCGATCTACCCCACGCAACTCGCGTCGTACGGGGCAGTCGCCGCCGGAATGGTCATCGTACTCTGGATGGGCCGCCAGGTGAGCGGGCGGGCCGCGTTGGCCGGAGTCACGCTCGGGATCGGCGAGTTGCTGCTCTCGCACACGAGGACCGCGCTTATTGGCCTGGTCGCGGGACTTATCCTCGCCGGGCTCAGCCTTAGCAACGCACGGGTCCGCCGGCTCTTCGCCACGACGGCGGCCATTGCGGCGGTCGGGGTCGTGCTCGCCGCGAGCGCCATCAGCTCATGGCTGACCCGAGGTGAGGGCGTGGGGGGCCTGCGTACCTTGACCGGCCGGACCAACTTCTGGACATTGGTGCTCAACACGCCACGCACGCCGTTTCAGGAGATCTTCGGGTTCGGGATAACCAACGCGAGCGTCAATGGCCTGCCCATTGACAGTAATTGGCTGTCCGCTTACATGGAAGAAGGCATCTTCGGAGTAGTAGTCATCGCCCTGATCTTCGTGGTCCTGTACGCAGTAATTCTCCTCAAGGCATCCCGGCTCGCACGGGCGCTCGCGCTCTTCCTCGTGACGTACGCCTTGATAGCCTCGTTCACCGAGGATACTTTCAGCGATGTTTCAACCTATTTCCTGCACCTCACGGTGGCTGCGTCGCTTATCACTTAACCGGGTGCTTGATCGCGTAGCGGTAGATGTCGAGCAGGTCCGCGATGCTGCGCTCGGGGTCGAAGCGCTGCTCATAGGTCTTCCGGGCTGCCTCGCCATACCTCTCATAGTCCTCGGGGTTGCGCTCGACGTCAGCGATGGCGGCCGCGAGTTCCGATGCGTTGCCGGGACTGAACAGCCTGCCGTCCACGCTCGGGGTAATGAGTTCGGGCAATGCCCCGATGGCCGCCGCGATGGGCGGGACCCCGGCGGCCATGGACTCCACGGCGACCAGGCCGAAGGTCTCCTGGACTATCGAGGGGAGAAGGACCGCCCGCGCCCGGCCGATGAGGTCCGCGCAGTCCGCGCTGCTGAGCACCCCGGCGACCGTCACCGAGGGCCGGGCGGCCGCCCACGCCGCCATCTCCCCGTCGAGCGGGCCGCCGCCGGCGACGGTGAGGCGCAGCCCGGGGTCACCCGACGTCTCCAGGTAGCGATCCCAGGCGGCCATCAGCACGCGGGTGCCCTTAGGCTCGTCCAGCCGGCCCGCATAGACCACAAGGGAGGATTTCCGCGCCTGCGGTCGCTCGCGGAAGGGGATGAGGTTGTGCCGCACGAACACGCGGTCATCGGGCAAGCGGATCCCGCGCAGCAGGTCACGCTGTGACTCGGAGATGAAGATGTACGCCGACACCAGGGACCGCCAGGCCCGTCGGTGCGCCATCATGGCCGTCGTGGCGGGTACGGTGGCGGCCACCGAGTCGCGGTAGCAGCCATGCCGGAGGCCAGGGAGGAACTGGCCGCCTGCGCAGTCGTGGCAGACAGCCCCGTCTCGGAAGAACGCGCCGCTGGCACAGGCCAGCCGGTAGTTGTGGAGGGTGGCCACCACGGGGACTCCGGCATCCCGGCAGGCATAAAGTACGGCGGCACTGATCAAGGGAAACGTGTTGTGAACGTGCACCACGTCGGGGCATTCCGCGCGCAGAGCTGCCTTCATGTCACGGAAGGTGTCCGGGTTCCACACGATCCGCGCCGGCAACGTGGCCTTCTTGGCCACAGACCAGTGCTCGATCTCATCGCTGCTGCGGTCGAACCGGCTGACCTCGTGACCGAGGGCCGCCAGCGCGGCGCTCTCCTGTTCAACGACCCGGTTCTCCCCGCTGGGCGCGCCTGACCGATAGCGGTTGTGGGCAAGCAGGATCTTCATTTCACGCTCGGTGAATCCGTCGCCCGAATCCAATAAGTTTCCGGGCTGACTGGTATGCCACCCGGAAACAATCCATCGACCTGAGACTTGTACTTGGCGATCAGGTTCACGTTCTCGGCTCGACCGTCGAGCCACGTGGAGGGCTGCAGCCATGCTTTCCGCACGAATCTCGCACTTGGCTTCGCGGTCTCCGAGTAGGGGAAGTCGCTGTAGTAGACCGCATCGATTCCTGACGCTACCGCCGCGTTGCGGGTAATCAAGTGATCGACGTGCCTGCCCAGGCCGAGCGGCGCGAAAACCGTCGTGACTCCATTCGCCGAAACCGCTTCCCCGACCCTGACACCCACCTTCGCGGCCAGGGCGGCATCACTGGACGCGATCCGTCCTCGGGCGATCTGAAAGTGAAAGCTGGGGTAGGCGGCCCGTCCGGTGTCCTTCCCGGCCGTCTCCCCGACACGCCGGAACGGCGCATCGGTAAATCCCAGATGGATCCACGACGCGCCGACCTCTTTCAGAGCTGCGATATCTTCCGCACGGCGATCCTCGAAGTATTTCTCCGCGTCGTCCGCTCCGTGGTTCCGCAATTCATTACGCGCGCTCGGCGCCCACTTCGCCGGCGGACGCGCCGCAGTGAACACGGTCAGCACGGTGACGCTGTTGGTGCGAGCCAGCTGCGTGAGCAGAGCACCGCAAGAAAGCACCGCGTCATCCAGGTGCGGGGATACGAACATAACCGCTGAGCCGGCATCCTTGATTTCGCCGACCAACTTGGTCAACTTATCGATAGCCCCTAGGGCAGCCATTTTTTAAACATTTCCTAATCAAGCCTCGACGGCTTCTCCTTGTATGGCATGTCGACTATTTCATGACGCCGGTGCTGCTCGGTGATGCGCTTCCTCCGATAGGTCAGGACTTGCTGTATCACCGGCAGCTTGAGTTGTACAAGCGGCCAGAGCAGGCGGCTGATAAGACCATCGCCAAGGGTGTAGGCAAGGGTGTAGGACCCTTGCGTTGAATGAAACTGGCTAGCGGTAGCAACCGTCGATGGCACGACGCATCGCACCCGGTCAAGGAGGTCCTCGTGGTAGAAGTACCCCCATTCGTCGGGGCATGCCCGCACCGGCACCAAGGACTTGGACATGCGCTCAGCCGCCTCACGGGTGATCACGTAGGCGCCCCCGCTGCAAATTCCCTCGAGGTCGATAGGCAATACGAGCGTCCGGCCATTGGGTAGTGGCACGGCACTTTCCCTGGCCATCTTCATCGGCACTGGCCTGGTGAAGCTAAGCAGGGCCACCTCCGATCCGGTCAGGTGCGCGGCCACCGCGTCCGTCAGGGAATTGATGTCCGCAGGCAGCAGGACATCGTCTTCCAGCACCAGCGCCGTGTCATGCCCTTGCGCGATCATTAGCTCATAGCAGCGAAGGTGACTCAGGGAAGTCGCCCCGTGGTTGGCCGGGAACGGCGACTTAGCGAGTAGTTCTGGCGTGATCACGCTCCGGTCGTTCAGATCCAAGTCGCGACCGTCGCAGGCAGGCACGAACTCATAATCCAAGCCAGCCTTCTTGAGCTCGGAGACCATATGAGCACGCCGGTCAGGAGACCTGTCGAGGTTGATTACATAGGCGTACATAAAGTATCGACACCATAACTTTCGTTCGAGACCGCGCTGCGACTGACGCGTGCCCACGTCAGTCAGCTCGCTTCTAGCAACGTGCGGAGCCGGGCCAGGCAGCGGCCCCTGGTCGGCCCGATGCTCCCGATCGGGAGCCCGAGTTCATCAGAGATCTCCGCGTAGGAGATGGGCGGATCGGACATCAGGAGCTCCATCAGCCGTCGCCAACGCCATGGCAGAAGCTCCATGGCCGCGCGGACGCCCTCGGCTCGCTCTTGGGCGAGCAGGCCCTCGTCGATGTCAGCCTCGTACTCCGCGAGGATGTCGAGTATGTCATCCTCGTGAGCCAAGACCAGTCGCTTGCGCGCGGTCAGGCACCGCAGGCATTCGTTCCGCGCGGTCGTCGCGAGCCATGATCCGACGCGATCGGGGTGATCGATGCGGTTGATGTGCTCAAGCAGCTTCATCCACGTTATCTGGAAGACATCCGCCGCGTCGCTCTCGACGAGCTTGTAGTTCCTGGTGATCGACCAGATGAGCCGGCCGTACTTGTCGACGAGGCCCTCCCAGGCGAAGGGGTCGCGGTCCGCGGCCCTCCGCACCAGCCTGGTCACTTCGAGGTCAGCGACTTCGGCACTGCGTGCCTCAAGCTCAAGCATTACCTGGTTAGTAGGCACCGGCCCCCCTAAAGATCACAAAAAACGTCTTCCACAGGATTTGCAGGTCAAGGGCGAACGACCAGTTCTCGACGTAGCGCAGGTCAAGCCGCACCGTCTCCTCCCAGGACAGTTCCGACCGGCCGTTCACCTGCCACAAGCCAGTCATGCCAGGCTTGACGACGAGCCGCCGACGGACGTGAACGGCGTATTTCGCTGCCTCCTCTGGCAGCGACGGCCGCGGGCCTACCAGCGACATCTCGCCGCGCAGTACGTTGATGAGCTGCGGCAACTCGTCAAGCGAGGATTTGCGCAGCCGCGCGCCGACCGAGGTGACGCGCGGATCGGCACGAACCTTGAAGAGCACGTCGTCGAAGTCGTTCTGCTTCCGGACCTCGATCAGGCGGGCCTCGGCATCCATCACCATCGTGCGGAACTTGTAGATCTTGAATGGCCGCCCGTCCTTGCCCACCCGTGTCTGGATGAACAGCGCCGGGCCATGGTCGGAGAACCTGATGGCCACCGCGATCGCCAGCATCAGCGGGGCCAGGACCGTCAGCAGCAACAGGGCGGCGCACCGGTCGAACAGGTCCTTGACTATCTGCCGTGGTCCGCTCAACTGCGGGTGATCCACGTGCAGCAGCGTCAGCCCCGCGGCCGGCCGGACCGTGGTACGCGGGCCCGCCACGTCGAGCAGCGCGGGCGCGACACAGAGGTCGGTGCCGGTCTTCTCGAGTTCCCAGGCGAGCGTCCTGAGCTTCACCCCGTCCATCTCCGGGCAGGACAGGACGGCCACCATGGCGGCGTTGACGTTGCGTACCACGCTGGCCGTGTCGTCAAGGTCGCCGACCACCGGCACGCCGTTGACCTCGCTGAGGCCGGACGCGCCGGCCAGGCAGGCGGCGACCACCTTGAGGCCCTGGTACGGCTCGCGGCGCAGCTCGCTGATGAGCTGGCTGACGGCGCGCTCGTGCCCGACCGCGACGACCGCTGACAGGCCCTTGCCCTGCGTGCGCAGCCGGTGCAGCCGTTTGCGCAGCGTGTACCTGACCACCAGGTCAAGCCCGACGATCACCTGCATGCTGATGACGAGGTACACCCGGGACAGCTCGCTGTGCAGCGCATAGGAGGTCAGCGCGAGCGCGACGGTCAGGCTCAGCCCGGCATTGAGCACCCGGCGGAACTCATCCGCGCCCGTCCCGAGAAAACGCCACTCGTACCCGCCGAAGATGCGGACCGCGATGACCCACATCGGTGGCAGCGCCAAGCTGAGCAGCAGGTACGTGTCGTGGTAGTGCACGCCGAAGCGCACACCGTACGCCGCGATCGCCGCCACGACCGCCGCGCCCAAATCGCCAACAGCTACTTGCCGGAGGTAGCTCCGCCGCCAGGTGCCCTGGTGGCTTGTCACCCATCCGACACGGTCACTTACAGCAATGCTAGAGGAATAATCGGACACACCAAACCCCACCCATCGATGTGTCACGGCGGTAAGCCGCCGGAACAGAGCTCCCCACTGGCGCACGAGCGCGTCTTCTGGCTATCAACCCCTTAGGTGACGCGCGGACCCTCCCATCGGTTTACGCCGACTTGCGTCACATCCGGGAATATCACCATATGCCATCTGAACTGGGAAGATACCGGTTTAACGGCAGACTGATGATACAGTGCACCGCTTGCAGCCTATGACAACGTGCGCCAACCCAGGCCACATCGCGCAAAATTCTTCGCGGCAAAAACAGGGGCCGCTGACTGCTCCATAGCACGACGAGCAGCCCAAATCACTCATAGTCATCGACCGTCGCGGCCAGGCCGACAATCTGGCTACTTGGAGTGACGAGTCCGTTCCTGCGCGCGCACCGAGTCGGCGAACCGCCGCGCCGCGGCGCGCAGTTCCAGTTCCGGGTCGAGGCCGGCCTCGCGCGCCCGCGCGACCAGGGTCATGAGCGCGTCGCCCAGAGACTCCGCGTCGGCGACGGAGGCGGGGGCAGCGGGGGCAGCGGGATCAACCGGGACAACGATCCCCGCTCGCTGCGCGCGCCGCTGGAGCTGGGCGGCCAGCGACAGCGCGGGCTGGCCAAATGGAACGCCGTCGAGCGCCGACGGCCCGTCCGCGCCGGCCGCCGAGCCGGCGGATCCCGCCGCCTGAGCCTTCGCGGCCCGCTCCGCCTTCTTGATCTCTTCCCAGTTGGCGTTGACGTCCGCGGCCGACGACACCGACACGTCGGCGAACACGTGCGGGTGCCGCCTGACCAGCTTCGCCGTCAGCGTGTCGGCAACGTCATCGATGGTAAACCCGCCGTCGGCGGCCGGCCGCTCGGCGGCAATCCGCGAGTGAAAGAAAGCCTGGAACATGACGTCGCCGATCTCCTCGCGCAGCGCCGCCAGGTTGCTGGTCTCGATCGTCTCCGCCGCCTCGTAGGCCTCTTCAAGCAAGTAAGGCAGCAACGACTCGTGCGTCTGTTCCCGGTCCCACGGGCAGGCGACGCGCAGTCTGTCCATGATCGCCACCAGGTCGAGCAAGTGCGCGCCCGGCAGGTCATACGACCCGTCAAGCACCTGGTAAGGCACGGAAAGCGAGCCGAGCAGCATCGGGTCCGCAGCTGAGCCCGGCAGCGCGAGCCACACCACCGGTCCCGCGGCCAGCGATGCCGCTGACGAAAGGAACCCGGCCAGCGCCGCGCCGTCGGCGGACGGGGCGTCAACGACAGATACCGCCAGGCCGGCGGCGGCCAGCGCCGAGGTAAGCGGGTGCTCGGCCGAGCCGACGAGCACCTGGTCGGCCGCGCGCAGGGCGGACCATGCCTGCCAGGTGAGCAGCCCGGGAGCGACCCGCGGGCTGCTCAGCAGGACCGTCAGCACGCCGGGACGAGGCCCTCGGTGGACGCGGCTGACGGGGTGCCCGCCGGGCGCGACAGCGTGTCCGGCGCCGCCACTACCGAGAACTGCGTGTAGTCCACGCGGCCGAACTGCGGGCTCACCTTGATGTTCAGCGACTTCCCCGCCTCGCACTGCGCTTTGTTGATGGCGGTGTTGAAGGCATTCTGCTCCGCCGTGGTGGTCAGCTCCTTGCCGCCGTTGTGCTTGCGCGCGAACGCGTCCCGCTGCGCCTCCCAGCGGCCCACCTGCCCGAACATCTGCGGCGGCACGCCGTTCGCGATGAGCAGTTCAGCCGTGCTGGTGAACCCGTTTTGCGAGGCCACGGCGCTCAGCGAGTTATAACCCGCCTGCGCCTGCGAGTCGGTCACGTTGATGCCGTTCGCGGCGGCCACCTCGTCCATGACCTGGAACCTGATCAGCCAGGAAAGCACCGCGGCCGGCATCTGCGCGGCGGTGATCGGCAGGGTCGTGCCGTACGGCTTGGCCGCCGCCTGCAGGTTCGACACCTGGGTGTCCAGGGAGGACACGGTGATCCGCTGGTCGCCGACGACCGCCGCGGCTCCGGCCTGCACCGGGGAGCAGGCGGCAAGCACCGCGCACATGACCGCGATGGTCGCACCCGCGACAACTGACCTACGGATCCTTCTGCCCAACACAGCTGATCCCTTCCGAGTACGCACCACGACAGCTACGCCCGCACCCTATCGAACTGGCGGGGCCTTCGTCCCAGCGGGTTCGCGGCTCACGTCGCCCGGTCCCGTCCGGTCTCGCTGGACCGGGTCAGTATCACCAGGCGTCTACGGCGCTCTTACAAGAGGTTGGGCGTCCACGCGATGCGGTCGCTGGCAGCCTCGGCAGGTATGCTTCCTGAAATGCAAAACGAAAAAGTAAACTGAAAGAAACCTGAAGAAGAGGATAGGCTTCGTGGCAGATAAGCACATCGCGAAATTCTTCGATCCCGACCACAGCAACTCTCTCACGCACCGCTGCCGTCAACAACGTAACGAGGAGTTCAAACGCCGTTTCCCTGACCTGCCTGACATGCGCGTTCTCGACTTGGGTGGTACCGGTATATCGTGGCAAGTCGCCGGCCTGCGAGCGCAACATCTAACGATCGTTAACATTGATCGCTCTGAACAGGCAGTGGAGCCGTGGATGGAAGTCATCCCGGCGGACGCGTGCGATGGCGGGTTTGGCAAGTTCGACCTTGTGTTTAGCAATAGCGTGCTTGAGCATGTCGGCGGCCACGCCCGCCGGCAGCAGTTTGCCGATGTCGTACGCGAGTCGGCCCCGGCGTACTGGGTGCAGACCCCTTACCGGTACTTCCCGATCGAGCCGCACTGGCTCTTCCCTGGTTTCCAGTTCCTGCCGTTCCGCGCTCGCGTCGAGGTGACCAGGCACTGGAACGTGGGGCACAACCCGGTGCTGAAGGACGTCGGGGAGGCCGCGGCACTCGTCGCCTCGACCGAACTGGTCTCCGCCACCGAGATGCGGGCCTACTTCCCCGACGGCGCGATGTGGTTCGAGCGTTTCGCTGGCATCCCCAAGTCGATCACCGCCTGCAAGACCGCCTAAGGCTAGCTGTCGGACAGTACCGAACGGAGGGCACAATGCCCCGGGCCCGGACGAGGCGGCTGCCGAGGTCGGTCCTGGCGGCCAGGCGGAAGCCGTAGAACCACTCGGCGTGGGCGGCGTCGCGGCCGAACCGGGCAGCCAGGCCATTGCCCGGCCCGGTCCACTGGTCCGGGCCACGGACCCGGGACGGGTGCTTCACCCCGCCTCGCTCGCCGGCCGAGCAGGTGCCGGACGACCGCGATGGCCAGCAGCTCAGCATCAGTGCAGGCGCCCCGCCGCGGCAATCTCAGGCGGTTCCCGCGTGGACGGCAATACCGAAACCGGCAACACGGTCGGCCGAGGAGCAGAGCACGGTCTTGAACTCGGGGTGACGCCGGGCGAAGATGGCGAAGCCATCGTGCCCCCTGATGTCGTCCACAAGCATGACCCCGCCCGGCGGCATGATGGAAGCCGCCTGCTCCATTTCGAACAGCGTGTTCTTAGCTGTATGCAGGCTGTCGTGGATAAACAATTCAGCCTTGCCGACCCGTTTAACCAGCGGCGGCAGGCGGTGCCGGCTCTCACCTTCGATATACGTCCATCGTGCACGGCAAGAGTCGGTGACGGCCGCGCCGGTTTGCCCGTGCAGCTTGTGATTGAACGGGTGCGGCAAGTCTACGCTCGACAGGTGCCCCTTATCGTTCTTGGTGAGCGCCTCAAGCACAATCCTGCTGCTTATCCCGTGTGCGACACCGGTCTCGATCACCGCGGAAGGCCGGATATGGAGGGCGCTGCACCATATCGCGCTGCAGAGCTCAATATCCGCGTCACTGTACCAGCCATATGTATGACGGCCGGTCCCTAGCCCTTTCTCGGCGAGGAGTGCGCCGATGTCCGCTAGCAGGTCGTGAAGCTCTTTCGCCTCCGGGCACGGCCAGGGCGCGCCAAGCAGGCCGTGCAGGTGCTCATACCAGTCGTCATCGAAGTCGGACTCCGTAAACGCTTCCGTCCCGCGCCGTTGCCGCCACTCGCCAGGCAGGGCCTTGGCCACGCGTACCGGATGGGACGAGAACTCGCGCACGATAGGCCCGAGTTCGCGGGCCAGGCCTTTGAGATTCATTTCACTCCCGCGTATTTAGCTAATTGTTACCACGAAGTGCATTCCGGGCGATCGTCACGAGCTGCCGAAACTCTGATAGCGCAGGCCTCATGTCGTCGTGGTCGATGTAATCATAATGACGAGTACGGGCAAATTCCGAGAAGAATGTCCACAGGGCCCGTGGCGCCGATACCGTGTCCGGGCGTCCGGCCCGTAGGAGGTTATTCCACAGCCAGCGGATATCGCCGATCAGCCAGCGGGTCCGGACGCCGGGCCGGTACGTCAGCACCGGCTCGACCCGCTGGCCGGTCGCCCACTGCCAAATCAGCAACGGGAAATCGACACCAGACCTGTTCGCGTTCTCAAGCGTCCCGGCCAGCCTCGCATTTATCTCCATGAGCAGCGGGCGACCGCTCGCGTCGCGGCGCCACTCCACCTCCAATGGGCCGTCGAGGCCGATGGCCCTGACCAGGCTCACGGACGCATCGCGAATGTCCGCGGGAACGACGATGCTTTCCCGCATGACCGAGACACCGCCAAGCAACGGGACCGTGCGGTGCGCGACAGCCCCGCAGATACCCAGCACCTCCCCGTCAGCCATGAGGAGAGTGACTCCCTCACGGCGGCCACTCGCCCACTGCTGCGCAAGGACCCCGCAGCCTGTCGCGAGGAAGCGGTTGGTGGCATCCCTGGCCTCTGCCTCGTTGATCACATCGACGGGAGCGACCCGGTCGGTCCCTTCTCCGGTCCACGAGATCGTCGGCTTCAGGACGAACGGGTAACCGAACTGAGCCTCGGCCGCGCGCAGGTCTTCAACTCCGGCCACCTGAACGGACCTCGGGTAGGCGATGTCGAGCCGGGCCGCGACCTCGAGGGTGAGGCTCTTGTCATTAGCGATCTTCAACGCCTCGTCCGATGCCATCGCGAGGGTGCAGCCGAGTTCCGTGAACCGCTCCCGGTATGGTCCCAGTTCCACGATGCTCACGTCGCCCGTCGGCAAGACGACCCTGACACCATGATCACGGACGAATCCGATGATCGCCTCCGCGTACGGCGCGGAATCACCGATATAGTTCGGCAGCGCCACCGTGCGCGCGCAATAGCGGGAACGAAACGCCGGCGGTTTTACGTTAAAAAGAAACTGACCGACGCTCTCGCCGACGGCAACGCGCAGCCCCGCCCGGCCAAGGCTCCGTGCGCTCGTCACGGCCTGCTTGGAGTCGCCATCCAGGATAAGGATGTCGTAACGTTCGCGCTCACCCTGAGCAACGGATTCGTCCCGCACCAGCCCGCTAGGCGTGATTCCAGACATCCACTCACCCTATCGTGTCGAAGCACCCCTCGCGCGCGGGGGCAAGAAATGACATTAAAGATATCAGCACGGTGTCATGCACGATAGCTCTACAGCATCAAGGAATCGTCGCGATCGCATTACTAAAAATCTTGCTCTGCTTGTATTCCCGTACGCACCGCGCCGTCTTCGTCGCGAATATACCGGGCTCGCGGTTAGGGAACTCGTGCCAGTTCTGCCTCAGCAGGGCGCGCATTCCGCCTGGAACGAGCGCGCCGGGCAGCCGACTTGGCAAGGAGCGCTGAGAGGGTGTGCGTTCCCGCGATGAACCGGGCCGAGGGCCCGATCGAGATCACGGTGGGCGCACCGGCGAAGTACAGGCCCGGCACCGATGTCTCCCCGGACCGGCTCACCACCGGATGGCCGTTGACGGTCTTGATGACCGCGCGGAGGTGCTCCGGCAGAAAGCCGAGCCGCGCTAGGTCGACACGGAAGCCAGTGCCCGCGATCACGTGGTCGGCGTCGATGAAGGACTCTCCGGGACCGTCAAGGACGAGACGGACACCGCTGCCATGGGGTACCGCCTCGCGGATGCCCCGGCCGGTGGTCACGTCGATGACGCCGGCCACCCGGTCCTTCAGCCACCATGAGCCGGCCGGGCCAAGCACATTCTTCGCATAGAAGATCCGCCTGCGCTCCGGCAGCATGCCGAAGGCACGCGGGACGTACATGAATGCGCAGTACCAGCCCTCGCACAGCTGAGTCACCGGCCGCTTGATGTGGCCGAGTACGCTCAGGTGGGCCGGATTTGGCTCGGGCCAGCTCAGTTCGGGCGTCCGGGCGACAACTTGGACGCTGACTCCCGATTCGTGCAGCAGCGCGGCCGTCTCAAGCGCCGACTGGCCCGCTCCGACCACCGCAACCTTGCGGCCCTTGAAGTCATCGAGCGCGATGTGCTTGGCCGTGTGCGTTACCAGTTCAGCGGGCAACCCGGCCAATTGGGCGGGCAGGTAGTGGTACGGAATGACCCCGGTCGCCACGACGACCTGCCGCGCGGTGACCGGCGCCGCGTCCGCGAACGACACGCGGAAGCCCCCGTCCACGGGTGTCACGTCGGTCACGGTCTCGTCCTTGACGCCTGGCACCAGGCGCTCGGCGTACCAGTCGACATATTCAACGAAACGGTCCCGGCTCACCGGGCCGACGCGGTCGACGTAGTCCAGGCCGTGCGCCGCGCTGAACGCCGCCAGCGTGTACTTGCCGTCGGGCGAGGCGATCGTCGAGGCGTACGGCTCCGACTTCATGAGCATGCCGTCCGGCACCAGTGAGCGGTACGTGTTATTCACGCGCCCGACGATAAGGTGATCGACGCCGAGCGCGCTCAGGTGAGCGGAAATAGAGAGGCCGAATGGGCCAGCCCCGATGACAACTACGTCGGTATCCGACACGAGCTACTCCTTATTGAGAGGTCGGGCGTGGTGCCCGCACAATACAGCGGGATCCCATGCGCTCTGGCAACCTTCTATTTGACAAATATCCACCGTGGTGAAGTCAGGGTGTAATGGCGCCGCGCGGGCGGCCCCTTTCCCTGGATAAACTCGATGGCTCATCTCCGGTGGACGTGCACCGGCCTCGCTTGCGGAGCCGGTGCGGCTGCCTCTCGTACCCGCCGAAGACGCGCACCGCCGTCATTCACCGCAGCGGCGGCAGCAGGCTCAGTGCCAGGAACCGGGGCATACCGGACACGCCACGCAACCACCCTCGATGTACCCGACGGCGCCCTCCGCCGGACATTGCTCCCCTCTAGCGCCGGTCCGCGCCCGTCAACTCCTTCCACACGTTCCTCGTCGTGTCCTTATTAACAGAAATGCGGCCACTTGCGCCGGTTTACGTGACAAATGCCATATACGAAGTGGGTGGTCTATGGGCCTTGGGCGGGGTCCGCTGCTCCGGGCCATGAGCTCATTGCCAACATCCTCGGCGGTCAACGCCAAGGCGTCTGCCGCCCCAGCATCGTCTGTCGGCCGGGCAGAAACGGCCGGCACGGTGATCCCGGCCCGCGCCGCGCGCCGCTGCAACTGCGCGGCCACGGATAGCGCGGGCTGGCCGAACGAGACGCCGTCGAGCGCCGACGGCACAGACATCCCTTCCACCGACCTCAGGAAACCACAGCAGCAAATCTACGACTCGGACAGTACCGAACGGACAACCTCCGCGCACCAGGCCAGCAACTCGGCGTCACGCAGCGGCTCCCCGCCGAAGCCGCCGCTCGAGGCCCCGGACTTCGGCACCGGTACGAGCATGGTCCGCACCGCCGGCTTGAGCAGCGTCTTGGGGTACAGCCGCTGAACGCGCACGACCCGTGAATCAGGCAGGACCACAGGCGCGAACCTCACGTGCGACCCCTGCAGCGTGATGTCCGTCAGCCCGGCCCGCCGCGCCGCGAACCGCAGCCGCGCGACGTCGAGCAGCGTCACCACGGGCACCGGCAGTTCGCCGTACCGGTCGCGCAGCTCGTCACGTACCGATGCCAGGTCATCCTCGGAGTCGATCGAGGCGATCGACGTGTAGGCCGCGAGCCGCAGCCGCTCGCCCGGTATGTAGTCGTGCGGGATGTGCGCGTTGACCGGCAGCTCGACCCGGACCTCCGGCCGTTCGGCGGGCGCGTCGTCCTTGAGCTCGCGCACCGCCTCGCCGATCATCCGCACGTACAGGTCGAAGCCGACCCCGGCGATGTGCCCGGACTGCTCGCCGCCGAGCAGGTTACCCGCGCCGCGGATCTCCAGGTCCTTGAGCGCCACGTACATCCCGGCGCCGATCTCGGTGTGCTGCGCTACGGTCGCCAGCCGCTCGTGCGCCGTCTCGGTGAGCGGCTTGTCCTGCGGGTAGAGGAAGTACGCGTACGCCCGCTCCCGGCTGCGCCCGACCCGGCCGCGCAGCTGGTGCAGCTGGGACAGGCCTTGCGCGTCCGCCCGGTCCACGACGAGCGTGTTCGCGTTCGGTATGTCGAGTCCCGACTCGACGATCGTGGTCGCGACCAGGATGTCGAACGACCGCTCCCAGAACCCGATCATGACCCGCTCGAGCTCGTGCTCGTTCATCTGCCCGTGCGCGACCGCGATCCGCGCCTCCGGCACGAGCTCGCCGAGCCGGGCGGCCACCTTCTTGATCGACTGCACCCGGTTGTGCACGAAGAAGACCTGCCCGTCGCGGAGCAGCTCGCGCCTGATCGCGGCGGTGATCTGCTTCTCGTCGTACGCGCCGACGAAGGTCAGCACCGGGTGCCGTTCCTCCGGTGGCGTCAGGATGGTGGACATCTCGCGGATGCCCGCGACGCCCATCTCAAGCGTCCGCGGTATCGGCGTCGCCGACATGGCGAGCACGTCCACCTCGGTACGCAGCCGCTTGAGGTACTCCTTGTGCTCGACGCCGAAGCGCTGCTCCTCGTCGATGATCACCAGGCCGAGTTGCTTGAACCTGGTCTCCGGCGACAGCAGCCGGTGCGTGCCGATCACCACGTCCACGGTGCCGTCGGCGAGGCCGCGCAGCGTCTCCGTCACCTCCCCCGCGGTCTGGAACCGCGACATCGGCTTCACGGACACGGGGAACGGCGCGTACCGCTCGGAGAACGTGTTGAAGTGCTGCTGCGCGAGGATCGTCGTCGGCACGAGCACGGCGACCTGCTTGCCGTCCTGCACCGCCTTGAACGCGGCCCGCACCGCGATCTCGGTCTTGCCGTAGCCGACGTCGCCGCAGATGAGCCGGTCCATCGGCACCGGCTTTTCCATGTCGCGCTTGACGTCGTCCACGGCGGAGAGCTGGTCGGGCGTCTCCACGTACGGGAACGCGTCCTCGAGCTCCCGCTGCCAGGGCGTGTCGGGCCCGAACGCGTGCCCGGGCGAGGCCATCCGCGCCGAGTACAGCCTGATGAGCTCGGCGGCGATCTCACGCACCGCCTTGCGGGCCCGGCCCTTGGTCTTGGCCCAGTCCGCGCCGCCGAGCCGGTGCAGCGCCGGCGCCTCACCGCCCACGTACTTGGTGACCTCGTCCAGCTGGTCCGTCGGCACGTACAGCCGGTCGGGCGGGTGCCCGCGCTTGCCAGGCGCGTACTCCACCACCAGGTAGTCGCGGGTCGCGCCCGCCGCGGTCCGCGACGTCATCTCCACGAACCGGCCCACGCCGTGCTGCTCGTGCACCACGTAGTCGCCCGGCTTGAGCTGGAGCGGGTCCACCCCGCCGCGCCGCCGCGCGGACGGCATCCGGCGCTCGTCCCGTGAGGACGGCCTGGAGGTACCGCGCGCGGCGAAGTCTGCTTCTGTCAGCACCGCGAGCCGCACGGCGGGCCAGGTGAACCCCTGGCGCAGCTCCCCGGTCGCCACGTAGGGCACCCCGCCCTGCGGCTCGGCGTCCAGGTCGCCCGTCCGGGCGCCGAAGCCCTCGCCGCGCAGCACCTCCGCGAGCCGCTTGGCGGGCCCGTGCCCCTCGGTGACGAGCACGACCCGCCAGCCCTCGGCGAGCCACTGGCGGACGTCCGCGATCATCCGGCCGGTCTCGCCGCGATAGGCCGCCGCGGGCAGGGCGTTGATGGTGATACCGAACGAGTGCGCTTCTCCGCCCGGGCCGGGCTGTTCCCCGACTGACTGGTCAGCGGCGACCTCGGCGGCACCGTCGTCGGTCACGCCGAACGGTGCCAGGGTCCACCACGCGATGCCAAGCTCGGCGGCGGCCTCGCGGATCTTCTCTATCGGCTGGAACGCCGACCCGCCGAGGTCGACCGGAGCCTCGCCGCCGGAGGCGGCGCTCGCCCAGGACGCCTCGAGAAACTCCTGGCTGGTCGTGACCAGCTCGATGGCCCGCGTCCTGATCCGCTCGGGGTCGCAGGCGAGCACGACGCCGCCAAGCGGCAGGTGGTCGAGCAGCAGGTCCATCCGGTCGGCGAGGACCGCGGAGAACGCCTCCATGCCCTCGACGGTGATCCCGTCGGCGATCTTGCCGAGGATCTCCGACACGCCGGGGTGCTTGGCGGCCAGTTCCTTGGCCCTTGACCTGACCGACGGCGTGAGCAGCAGTTCCCGGCAGGGCGGGGCCCAGAGACCGTGCTCCGCGTTGCCGGCCGAGCGCTGGTCGGCGACCTTGAATACCCGGATCTCCTCGACGGTGTCGCCGAAGAACTCGATCCGCAGCGGGTGCTCCTCGGTTGGCGGGAACACGTCGATCAGGCCGCCGCGCACCGCGAGCTCGCCGCGCTTGGACACCATCTCGACGCGCGCGTAGCCGATGTCGACCAGCCGGGTGATCACGTCGTCGGTGTCGGCGTCATCGCCGGCGGCCAGCCGGACCGGCACCAGGTCACCGAGCCCGGCCACGATCGGCTGCAGCACGGCGCGGATCGGCGCGACCACCGCCTTCAGCGGGCCGCCGAGGGCGTCGTCCGCTGCGGACGGGTGGGCGAGCCGGCGCAGCACGGCGATCCGCTGCCCGACGGTGTCGGAGCGGGGCGAGAGCCGCTCGTGCGGCAGCGTCTCCCAGCCGGGAAACGTGGCGACCGAGTCCGGCGGCAGGAACGCGCGCAGCGCCGCGGTCAGGTCCTCGGCCTCCCGCGCGGTCGCGGTCACCGCGAGCACGAAGCGGCTGGGGCTGCCCGCGGCACCGGTCGCCAGTGCGGCCGAGACGAGCGGCCGCAGCGCGGCAGGCGCGACAAAGTCACGCATCCCGGCTTCCGGCAGGCCGGGCTGGCTGTCGAGCGCGGTGCGGAGCTGGGGATCTTCGGCTACGGCGGCAAGTAGTCCGGCGAGGCTCATGCTGTCCCAATGTCGGTGGCGGTCAGGCACTACGGGCGCCCCGCGAGACATCCGCCCGCACCCGCGGGCAAGCCTAGACGACAGGAATCCCCGTACAAACCCGAGTCGAGGGTGAAGCGTTCGGCTCCACCACCAAGTTTACTTGCTCGGCGGTCTCCGGATCGCCCGTGCATCGCGACTCCGGCGCCTGCCACAATGAGTATCTCTACGATATGCGTAAATGACACCATTGCGCGGACATGACACTCGTTGACCGGTAAAGGTGAATGGCGCACGAGACCGATGGGCGGGAGGCGCCGTGAGCACCCAGACGGAGCACGGTCCTGGCGAGCGGGAAGCCGAGCGGGAGAAGCCACCGGGCAAGACGTGGTGGCTGGCGCTTATCGCCCTGGTCGGGACCTTCGCGGCGCTCGGCGTCTACGGGATTGCCGCCAACCTTGGTCAGCTGACTGCGCGCTCGGTGACCGCGCCGGCGACGACGACCTCGCCGTCGGTGAGAGGCAGCACCGCGGGGCCTTCCACGCCGGGAACCGTCGGCTCGGCGTCGGGGTCCCCGGCCGGCCCGCCCAGCAGCCCGGCGGCACATCCGCTCGACGTGGTGTCGGTGTCCGCCTTCGGCCCGGAAGGGACATCGGACGGCGACAATCCCGGCGTCGCCTCCGAGGTGCTGAATGTGGCCACGGACCAGCCGTGGTACACCCAGTGGTACGCGACGCCCGAGTTCGGCGGCCTGCGGCCAGGCACCGGTCTCCTGCTCACCCTGGACGCGACGGCGACCGTGCGAGACGTCCGACTGGTTCTCGGCAGCGCGCCGGGGGCCGACGTCCAGGTGCGCGTAGGAAACAGCCCCGTCGCGAACCTGCCGACGGTGGCCAGCGAGTCGGGCCTGGCCGGCACCGTCCGGCTGACGTTGACCACCCCGGCGACGGGCCGGTACGTGCTGATCTGGTTTACCCGGCTGCCTCCCGACGGGCACGGCCATTACCAGGCCGACGTGTACAGCGCTTCCGTGGACGGTTGAATAAACATCGATCGAACTCATGGCAGCTTGTAGTTATTCCACTACCATGTGCTACGTGACGACTGCCGAACGAGGCTCGCCGGACAGCCAGCGGACGGCGAGCCGGTTCTTCGCCGAGCCGATGCGCGAGTATGTACTGCAATGCCTCGGCCGACCGGTCAGCGTGCTGCAGGCGGGCTGCCTGGCCCCGCTGGGCGAGCTGGGCATCGACGAGCTCGCGCAGGGCGGCTTCAAGGTCCTGGTCACCGCCGTGGACGGCGATCAGCCGCTCGCCCGGCAGGTGCTGCTCGCCACGCACGGCGCCTACGATGACGTGATCACCGGCGACCTCCGCACGGTCCCCATCCCGCAGCGTGCCTTCGACGTGGTCTACTGCGCCGCCCTGCTCGAGCGGGAGCGGCACGTCGAGCTGGTGCTCGACCGGCTCACGAGCGCGCTGAAGCCGGGCGGGCTGCTCTTCGTCAGGACCGCCGACCGCTACAGCGCGGCGGCGCTGCTCGACCGGATACTGCCCGGGCCGGCCAGGCGGGCCGTCTGGTGCCGGTTCCGCCCCGGCGTTCCCGGCCCGTTCCCCGCGGTCTACGAGAAGGCCGTCAGTGCGGAGGGCATCGCTTCCTACGCACTGATGCGGGGCCTGGTGATCGCCGCCCGCGCCAGCGAGCTGACCCGTCCCGACCGCCCGGCCGGGCTATCATCGTCGGTGCGCATCACCTGCGCGGCCATCGCCCGGCTGAGCAGAGGCCGCTACGACGACAGTCACGATGAGCTGCTCTACGTGATACGCAAGCCGCTTGACCGCTTCGCCCGTGTCGTCTTAGCGCGTCGCGCGGGCGGTCTGGACCCCCGAGACGGAGGCGCGCGTAATGCCCGACATGCTGCCCGCCGAGCTGGCGAACTGGCCGGCCTGGGCTCCGGGTGAGGAGCAGCTCGGCGAGCTTGAGCTGCTCACCTCGGGCGCGTTCGCGCCGCTCACCGGCTATCTCACCGCCGCCGAACTCGCGTCGGTGAGCGGGCGCGGCCAGCTCGCCGACGGCACCCCGTGGCCGGTTCCCGTCACGCTGACCGTGCCGGCGAGTGCCGTGCCCGCCGACGCCGGCCACCTGGTGCTGCAGGACCCGGAGGGCTCGCCGCTCGCCGTCCTCAGCATCGCCGAGCGGGTACCCGCCGACGCCTCGGGCGCCGCGCTGCGCTTGGCAGGCCCGGTGACCGCGCTGCGCCCGCCGGAGCACGGGCCGTTCCGCGCGCTGCGCCGGACCCCGGCCGAGGTCCGGGCGCGGCTCGGCGCGTCCCCGGTGCTCGCCTACGCGACGCGGCGGCCGCTCGGTCGGCGGCAGATCGGCCAGCTGCGGCACCTGGCCGGGCCACTGCGGGCCAGGATCCTGCTGCTGCCGCTGGTGGCGGGCCCGGCCGGGCTCGTCGGCAGGCCCGAGTCACTTGTCCGCGCCGTACTCGCCGCCGCGGGCCAGCTGCCTGACGACACGCTCGTCGTCCCGGTGCCGCTCCCGCCGCGCGCCGCCCCCGCCGAGGAGCTCCGGTCCCGCGCCGTGGTCGCGGCCGCCTACGGGGCGACCCACCTGCTCAGGGAGGGCGGGCTGGGTGATGGCGGCAAGCTGGGTGATGGCGGCGCGGGGGGTGATGGCGGCGCCCGCACCCGTTCGGCCGCAGATTTCGACCTTTCCAAGCTGGGCGTGGAGATCCTGGACGAGGGAGAGTGGGCCTTCGACCCGGTGGCCGAGGTCTGGCGGCCGCTCCGGCTGATCGAGGCGGGAGTGGAACGCGGCGAGCTTTCCGACGGCGAGCTCGGCGAGCTGCTCGACTCCGGCGAGCCGGTGCCCGGCTGGCTGATGCCCGCCGACGTGGCCGCGGAGCTGCGCCGCGCCCGGCCACCCAAGTCACGCCGCGGTCTAGTCGTGTTCTGCACCGGGCTATCGGGGTCGGGGAAGTCGACCCTGGCCAGGGACCTGCGCGACGCGCTGCTCGAGCGTGGGGACCGCACGGTGTCGCTGCTTGACGGCGACCTGGTGCGGCGGCTGCTCTCCGCCGGGCTCACGTTCTCGCGGGAGGACAGGGACCTGAACATCGCCAGGATCGGGTACGTGGCCGCCGAGGTCGCCAGGCATGGCGGCATCGCGATCTGCGCGCCCATCGCCCCCTATGCGGCGGCCCGCGCCGGAGTGCGGCGCATGGTGTCGGAGGCGGGCGACTTCGTCCTCGTGCACGTGTCGACGCCGCTCGAGGTGTGCGAGGCCCGCGATCGCAAAGGACTGTACGCGCAGGCGCGGGCCGGGGTCATCGGCTCGTTCACCGGGATCTCCGACCCGTACGAGGAGCCGGACGACGCGGACCTGGCGATCGACACGTCGCGGCTCTCCCGGCCCGACGCGGTCGCCGCGGTGCTCGGCTACCTCACCCGCGGCGGCTGGCTGGCGCGCTAGCGGACGGACTCCTCGTCGGCGGTGACGGTGGTCTCGGTGTCCTCGTCCTCGGCCTTGGTGCCATCATCGAGGCGCGCGCGGAACGCGGTGAATTTCGCACCCGCCCCGCCCAGCCTGCCGTTGAGCTTGTCGGCGATGAGCTGCCGCTGCCTGTTCAGCAGGACGTAGCTGGCGAGCGCGCTGATGATCAGGCCAAGGAAGAGCAGCAGCAGACCGCGCGCCCCGGCGACGTACAGCAGGATCACCGCGCACCCGAAGATCAGGATGCGAGCGGACGTGTAGGCGAGAATGCTTGGCCAGGTTCTGCTCTTCATAGCACTACCCAGTGTAGGACCGCGTCTGGAGGATCTCGATCAGCAGGGCCGGCTCGATGTTGCCGCCAGAAAGCAGCGCGACCACTGGCTCGTCCGTGGCTGAGGTGATGCCGAGTTCGCCGGCATCGCGGTACAACGCCGCCGCTACGGCGGCCGCGCCGCCCGGCTCGGCGATCAGCCGGGCCTGCCTGGCGAGCCAGCCGATGGCGTCGAGCAGTTCGTCCTCCGTGACCGTGACGATGTCGTCGACGTACGCCTGCAGGTGCGGGAAGGTCAGCTCGCCGACCTGCTCCACGCGCAGCGCGTCGGCCCGGGTGCGCGCGGTCTGCGCGGGCGTCCAGGCCACCCGGGTGCCCGCGCGCAGCGAGTCGCGCGCGTCGGCGGCGAGTTCCGGCTCGACCCCGATGACCCGGGTGCCCGGGAGCAGGGTCTTGACCGCGACCGCGATGCCAGAGATGAGGCCGCCGCCGCTGACCGGGACGAGGACGGCGGCCGGCCGCTTCGCCCCGGCAACGGAGCCGGCGGTGAAGTCCTCGGCGATCTCCAGGCCGATCGTGCCCTGTCCCGCGATCACGTCCCGGTCGTCGAACGGCGCGACCGGGTGGTAGCCCCGGACCCGGGCGATCTCTTCCATGGCCGTGAGCCTGGCGGCCATCGTCGGCTCGACCTGGATCAACTCCGCCCCGGCCGACTCGATCGCGGCGGTCTTGACCGCGGGCGCGTTCGCCGGGACCACGATCGCGGCACTGACGCCGAGCAGTCGCGCCGCGTACGCCACGGCGAACCCGTGATTGCCGCTCGAGTGCGCGACCACCCCCTCCGGCTTGGCGCACGAGTCAAGGCCGCGGGTGACCGCGTAGACGGCGTTGTACGCGCCGCGCAGCTTGAACGCGCCGGTCGGCTGCAGCGACTCCGGCTTGACGAGCAGCGGGTGCCCGCCGGCCGGGCGCACCGCGGTGAACGGCATAAGCGGGGTGCGCACGGTCACGCCGATCAGGCGGCTGGCCGCTGCTCGCACGTCGGCAAGCGAAACTAGCTCGGTCACCAAGCCACCTTACCGACGGCAGGACTGGCCCGCCTCACGGTCACCGTCTGACCACGGGGTTGACTGGGCAGCCTGCGTCACGTTGCCCCGCCGAGCACCGGGACTACTCGTGAGTCACCCAGAGCTACCGCTAAATCGCTGAGCTAATTTCCCGAAATCTAGGCAGAAAGTACCCGTTTGTCGCCAAACTAGGGTCATACTCCGACCGATACGAGGAGATGGGAACGTGGACGGCAACAATGAGCGGCTGCTCACCCCCGGAGAAGTAGCCGCCCTGTTCCGGGTGGATCCCAAGACCGTGACGCGCTGGGCGGCGTCCGGACGGATCACCAGCATCCGCACACCCGGCGGGCACCGGCGGTTCCGGGAATCGGAGGTGCGCGCCCTGCTGCGCGGCGACAGTGAGTCTGCACCTGAGGGGCATCCCGCCGTACCTTAGCCGGGAGCCCTCTTCCCGCCGGCCGCGCCGCCGATCGTGGCGCGCCCGGCGGTTACCCGCCGCCCAGGCAGTCGTGCCCGCCCGGTTACTCGGGCCCGCCGCCCTGCCCGGGCCAGTAGTCATCGTCAACGAGCCGGGCGAACTCCTGGAACTCACGCAGCAGCGCGGCGTCGCCCGCGCGCCAGCGCTGCTTGCGCTCCTCCACCTGGTCCGGGGTCAGCGCGTGCTCGGCCAGCCGGGCGTAGTCGGTGTCCTCCGGCCCGATCTCCACGTAAACATCGCCGATGATCCGCCCGTCCCCGGTGTGGACGGCGGTCTGCGGAACCTGCAGGTTCCCGTTCGGTAGTCGAATAACGAACATCGCAGCGATTCACCTAGATGCCATAACGTCTGTTGAAGTAGAGCATCACCCGGAGTGCTACCCGGGTGTTACCGCTCAGCATGTCGACGAGCGCGGGCCGCTGCGCCGACGCGATCGCGGCGAATGAGTCCGCGAAGAACTCCTTGCGGCCGAGACCGCCCCGCTGGCGGTGAAAGTCACTTGCGATATATGGCTGACACTGATCATAAATGAGCCTGAACTCGGCCGAGTCGGATTGCCACTTTCCCGGCGGGCTGTCGAGGTCATCGAGCGCGTGGCCAACCTCATGGCACATGACGTCAGGCGTCGGCGAGGGGCGGGTGCCGACCACGATCTTGCGGTCGCCGTACGCGCCCGCGCACGCGTCCCAGGTCGCCTTGCCCGATGGCAGCGGCACTCCGTGCAGCGCCGCCATGTCGTCGAGGTCAGGCACGCCGCCGGCGCCGACGTAGATGCCGTCGAGCCCGGCGGCCAGCTTCTCCTGCAGCTGCCTCGGGAACTCCGCGAGCCGGTCGATCGCGGAGACCACCTGGGGTGGCGGCGGGGCCGCCGCGGCATCCCACTGGCGCCACAGGATCGTCTCAAGTGGGCCGCAGTTCCGGCGCCCGTCGGCGGTCACGGGGAAACCGTGCGGGTGCGCGGTGGCGATCGGCAACAGCTCGCGGCTGGCGGCATTCGGCCCGGGCGGGCCCGCGGCCACGTGTTTGGCGGACCGCGTCGCGGCCTGGCCAGGGGCCACCTGGGCGCGAGCCGCAACTCCCGGCTGCCCGGTCAGCCGCCGGGCCGCGGGCGGGCCACCGATCACCTGGTACCAGGGCTGCCGCGGCGCCGCATCGGCCTGCGCCTGCGCCGCGGCGTCGGCCGCCAGCCCGGCGCCGCCGGGGGCGCGGTCAGCCGTGTCGAGCGGAGCGGCACCGAAGGGTGCCTCCCTGATCCGTGCGCGCCCGATGCCACCGCCGCCACGGGGTGCGTAGTTCCGCGGCAACGGCGGCATGGCCGGGTCCGGGGCCCGGCCGGCGCCGGTGCGGGGCACGGGGCCGGCGGTGCGGTGCGCGGGACCAATGGTGTGGGGGCCGCCGCCGCCCGGCGGTGACTGTGGTGCGCGCCTGGGCAGCCCGGCAGGCGGCTGCAGCGGAGGAGCCCCCGCCTGGGGCGCCCTGGCCCCCCCGGCTACCCGGTTCTGCGGCTGGCCGCGCCCGGCGTTCCTGCGGTGCCTGCCGCCGACCTCAGGTCCGGCGGTCCGGGGATTGCGCGGCGTGCCATTGCCAGCCCGCTGCGAACCGAAACGCCAGCTGACGAGTCGGCCAAGCCGCTCGAAAAGGCGTAGCCGCATGCTGGCACTCCCTGTTTTCGCTCCCGAGCCCAGAGTATGACGAAACGACCGGATCGTCACCCCGGGTGACAGAGCGCTACTAAACATGCAGGTGGAAAAGATGTGAAATCCGAATACGTGATGGCAAGCAGGACGTTAGGCTTTCGCCATGCTTCTGCCAGATGTCCTTTTTATCCTTTTCCTGGCAGGCTGCTGGCTTCTCTGCCTGACCGATGTCGCCACTACGCCCGCGACGGAGTTCCCCGGGCTGTCCAAGCGCGGCTGGATCGCGCTCATCGCCGTGACGTTCACCGCGGGGGCCATCGCCTGGTACGTCACCCGCACCCGTCGCCGTCTCCGGTGCTGGCCGCGGACGCTGGCTAGCCACGTCCCGATGGGCAGCTACCACTACGACGCCGGCTCGGACCAGGGCAGGCCGATGACGGCCGCCGAGGCGGCCCTGGCCAGGCACCCGGCCAGCCAGGCCAGGAGGGCGGAAGGCCCCGTCCGGCCCGTACCCATCGGCCCGGACGACGACCCCGAGTTCCTGCACATGCTCGACCGCCTCATCGGCGGCAGTTCCGACTCCAGCGAGTTACCTAGGTGCTTGCGTTTTCCTCACGAAGGCCTGCCAACGGCACACACGGCCGGCCAGACTGAAGAATCAGGGGCACGGGGACAGCTGAGCTGAGAAGGAGCCGTATGCGTCGCGTCGGCCTTGCCGCCATCCTGGCTGCGGTCGGGCTGGCAATCGTTTACCTGCTCGGTGCCGGACACAGCACGAGTCGCTCCGCAACCACCATGCACTCACCGACCGCCGCCGCTCAGGCAAGCGCTGATGCCCTGGGCGCGTCGCCGGGAGGCGAGCCGCAAGCGGCTGCGGCCCCGCACACAGCGGTTATGCCGGCCAGCCAGGCATCCGCACCACGGAATGTCATGTCCGGAGCCGCTGCCGGGACGCCGGCGTCCGCACCATCGTCGGGCTCGAGCACGTGTACCCGCCCTCGGTACACCACGTCGGACTCGACCTGGTGGGACCTGTCCCCGTACTTCGTCGCGAACGACATGTGGAACGTCACCGGATACCGCGTCGCTGAGACGCTTCACGCCTGCTCCTACAGCAACTGGTACGTGGTCGCCACGATGGACAACAGCAAGGGTGACGGGGCGGTCAAGACGTACCCGAACTCACACCGGGACTTTGACAGCAACCCAGAGATCAGCTCATTTAGCTCGATCACCAGCACGTTCGCCGAGACGAGCCCGGACCGCGGCATCTACGAAGACGCCTACGACATCTGGCTCAATGGCATCGCGACCCCGGGCTCGACCGAGGTCATGATCTGGAACGACAACCACGGGCAGACTCCAGCAGGCTCCCTCCAGGCGACCGTCACCATCGATGGCCGCCCCTACGCCGTGTGGAAGACGGGGAACTACATCGCCTTCGTCGCCAGCACCAACTTCACGTCAGGCACTGCGAACCTGCTTGACTTCTTCCAGTGGCTCATGACGAAGGGCTGGATCCCGGACAACACCACCCTCGGGCAGGTGGACTACGGAGCGGAGCTCGTCTCGACCAACGGAGCTCCCGCGACCTTCACGTTCAGCGACTTCTCGGTGAACGCCAGCTGATGCGCTTGCCCGTGCCGCACTGCCGGGGCCCGCGGAGCGCCGTCAGCTGACGCCGGCGTAGGAGTGCATGCCGGTGATGAACACCTGCACGACGAGCATGTTGGTGATCAGGCTGGCGAAGCCGAGCAGCTGGATGTAGTGCGCGCGGGCGCCGCGCCAGCCGGCCGTGGCCCGGGCGTGCAGGTAGGCCGCGTAGATCACCCAGGTGATGAACGCCCAGGTCTCGACCGGGTCCCAGCCCCAGTACCGCCCCCAGGCCTGGTCCGCCCAGATGGCGCCAGCGATCACGCCGAAGGTCCAGACGGGGAAGCCGAAGACGACCGTCCGGTAGGTCAGCTTGTCGAGTGTCTGCGGCGACGGGATCCGCTCGATCAGCCCGTTGCCCGGCTTGGCCTTACCCGACTCCACCCGCTTGCGGTACCGCTCGGCGACCAGGTACATGACGCCGAGCACCGCCGCGACGAAGAAGATGCCGGTCGCCAGCGTCATCGCGGTGACGTGGATGGACAGCCAGTAGGACTGCAGGGCGGGCACAAGCGGCCCGGCCGGGGTGTAGATCAGGGTCTCGGCGAGCCCGAGCGCGAGCACGACCGCGCCCATCACGAACACGCCGAGCGCCCAGGCACGGTACCGCACCACGATGTAGCCGAAGAAGATCGCGGCCACGCAGGTCAGCGCCGTGATGAACTCGTACATGTTGCCCCATGGCGCGCGGTGCACCGCGAGCCCGCGGGTGACCACGGCCGTCAGGTGCGCCAGCGCGCCGACCGCGGTGCAGGCCACGGCGGCGCGGACCCACGGCCCCTCCCGCCAGACGGACCGGAAGCCGCCCGCCGGGCGGCCCGGCACCGCCCCGGCGGAGCCGGGCAGCGGGGTCGCCGGCCCGGACAGTTCCGCTGCCGCACCCGCCCCAGCCGCCGCGCCGACCGTCGCCAGTTGCGCTACCTCGGCCGGCTTCGCGGACTTCGCGGCCGCGCGGCGCGGCCGCCCGAACGCGTAGTCGCCGGCGAAGGCGATAACCGCGACCGAGTAGATCAGCAGCGCCGCGATGAGGAAATCGTTGCTCGCATGGGCGAAGCCAAGGTTAACGGGCACGAGCGCTCCTATCTCCCGGGGGGACGACCCCCCGTACCCCCCGATGTCGGTTCGCGCGGGCCTGATCGCAAAAAACCGCGATCTTATCAGGCCTGCCCGAGCCGACGCAGGGTGTGGCAATCATGATTCTTCCGTTGACTCGGTCCCCGGCGGGGACCCCGGCCCGGGCGCCGCGCCGGCGATCTCCGCGGCCAGTTCCGCGAACTCTTCCTCAAAGCCGCCGCTGGCGTCGGACCTGGTGAGCCCGCCCACCGTCACGACGGACCCGGTGCCGGACGCCGCGGGGACGGCCCGGACGAACACCCGCCGCCGTCGCACGAAGAACGAGAGCAGCAGCCCGGCGAGCGCCAGGATGCCGCAGACGAGCGCGGGCACCTGCCCGGGATCGTAGGTGATCGCCAGCGACACCCACTGCTTGACGCCGACGAACGTGATCGATCCCTTGCCGCCGGGCAGCGTCCACGTCTGGCCTGGGACCATCAGGTGCGGCGAGCCGGAGACCTCGGTCATCCCGGTGGTGTCGAGCTGGTAGACCGACTGCGACGCCCCGTTGTTCATGCCGAGGTTCCCCGAGTAGCCGATCAGCGACACCGCGGGCGCGTCGGCCGCGGGGAAGATGGACTCGAGCGTTCCGCCGACCGAGATCGCGGTCGGGACGAATACCCCCATGAATCCCAGCGAGGCATCCGGCGCCTTGACCACCCCGTCAGACAGGAAGGTGCCCGTGTTGGCCGGGATGAACGGGGTCGCCTCCTGGTACGCCACCTGCCCGTTAGCCCCCGTGACCTTGAACTCAGGCGCGTAGCCGTGCCCGATCAGGTAGACCTTGAGCGAGTCGACGGAGAGGGGGTCGTTGATCCTGATGTGGTAGGTCCCCGGGGTTGCACCGGGCGATGCCGTGTAGGTGACGTCGGCATCGAAGTTCGACGGCTGGCCGCGCGACTCACCCGACTCGATGTAGTTCGCGGTGAAGTTGTTGAGCGTCATCGTGAACGGCGCGAGGTCAGACCCGGAGACGAGCCGCCCAGGGTGGAACTCATCGAGCGCCGAGGTGGTGTTGGCGAACGACTGCCCTTCCACCAGCAGTTTGTCGGCCTTGTAGCCGAACAGCCCCCCCGCCGCGATCGAGAGCAGCACGCCGAGCAGCGACAGGTGGAACAACAGGTTGCCGACCTCACGCAGGTAGCCCTTCTCCGCCGACACCCAGTGCTCACCGCGGCCGGCGTCAGGCCGCCGCAGCCGGAACCGCTGCCTGCCGAGCAACGCGGCGGCGCCCTCGACTGCCGCCTCTGGCGACAGCGCGGAGGGGAAGGACGACGAGTGCGGCAGGCGGTCCAGGTTGCGCGGCGCGCGCGGCGGCGGCGTGCGCGCCGTGCCGACGAGCCGGAAGGTCCGCGGCACCACGCACCCGACAAGCGACGCGAAAAGCAGCAGGTAGATCGCGGCGAACCAGGGCGCGGCGAATACATTGAACAACCCAAGGCGGCTCAGCCAGGGCGCGATGGCCGGGTGCGAGGCGTAGTACTGCTCAACCGCGCCCGGATCGCTCCCCTGCTGAGGCAGCACTGACCCGGGTATCGAACCGAGCGCCAGCAGGAACAGCAGGATCAGCGCCGTCCGCATGGAGGTAAGCTGCCGCCACCCCCAGCGCAGCCAGCCGGCTCTCCCCGGCGACGGCTGCGAGTCCGCGCCGGCGCCCGCGTCCGCCACGTCCGGATGGGTCCCGAACGAGCGCGTGGCCTCATCCTGTTCCGTCACCGGCTCCGGTCCGGACTGAGGGGTGTGCACATCCGTCACTGGGTCACCGCCGCGTTACGCAGGAGCGTTGTCAGCTCGCCGTAGCTGACCTCGCCGAGAACCATGCCGGCCACGTGCCCGGTCTTGTCGATCACCACAGTCGTGGGAGTGTCGCTCACCGGCGCGACCTGGGAAAACTTCTGGACGATCAGGTAGGAGGGATCGCTGACGCTCGGGTAGGTGATGCCAACGCTGCGGGTAAAGGCCAGCGCGTTCGACGGGGTGTCACCCACGTCGTCGCCGACGAAGGCGACGCCTTTCGAACTGTACTGCTGCGAGAGCACCGCGAGGGTCGGGGACTCCGCCCGGCAGGGCGGGCACCAGGATCCCCAGAAGTTCAGCACGACGGTCTTGCCCCGGTAGCTGGACAGGCTGATGGAGCTCCCGGTCAGCGACGCGGCCGTGAAGTCGGGCGCGAGCGGCCGCTGGCCGGCCTGATACTCGACGGTGCCGTTGCTATCGCTCGCGTTGCCCTTGCCCTGGGTCAGGAAGGTCACCGCGAGCGCGCCCGCGAGCAGCACGGCGACCACGGCCGTCACGGTGACGACCGTCCGGCGCTTGGCTCTGAACACCAGCCATTCCTAACGGAGTAGTCATCCGGGGGGTGACCCCCGTACCCCCCGGAAAAGCTCGGGGTGATTCCGGTCCCCCAGACTACGGGGGTAGCACTTCCCCCGCACTCCTACGGGGGGTAGTACTCAGCTTATTGTGCCCTATCCGGGTTTGGGACCGGTCGCCGGGGCGGTATGGCGTAGGAAACGCCGGTGAGCTCGTCACCGTCGAAGGTCAAGCTGGTCACTGAGCCGAGCGCGCACTGGCGGGTGCTCGGGTTATGCCAGAGCCGCCGGTGCTCGGCGGCGAGGCGGCTGACCCAGATCGGCAGCTGGTGGCTAACGCAGACGGCTTCCTGGCCGCGGGCCGCCTCCCGGGCCCGGTCGACCACCTGCCTGACCCGGGCGACCACCTCCGTGTACGGCTCGCCCCACGACGGCCGGAACGGGTTCCACAGGTACTTCCAGTTCGCCGGGTTCACCGCGAGGCTGGCCAGGCTGACGGACTTACCCTCAAGCACGTTCCCCGACTCGATGAGCCGGTCGTCGGTGACGATCTGCAAGCCCAGCCGGTCGGCCACGGGCTGCGCGGTCTCCTGGGCCCGCTCAAGCGGTGACGCGAAGACGGCGGCGACCGGGCGGCCGTCGAAGTAGTCCGCGGCGGCGGCGGCCATCATCCGGCCGTTCGCCGACAGGTGGTACCCGGGCAGCCGCCCGTAGAGCACGTGATTCGGATTGTGCACCTCACCGTGCCTCAGCAGGTGCACGACAGTAATCTCAGCCATGGCTCCGCCAGCCTACCGGGACGGCCGGCCCTAGTAGGCGCCAAGGGCCCGCGCAGCGGCGCGCGCGGCCGCGGGTGCGGCGTCGGCGACCCGGGCGAGTGCCTCGTCGTCGTGCGCGGCCGAGACGAACCAGGCCTCAAAGGCAGACGGCGGCAGGTAGACGCCCCCGTCGAGCATGGCGTGGAAGAACGCGGCGTAGGCGGCGGTGGACTGGTCCTTGGCGTCGGAGAAATCCCGCACCGGACCGGTCCGGCCGAGGAAGATGGTAAACAGGCTCCCCGCCGTCGACAGGTAGTGCGGTACCCCCTCCTTCTCCAGGACCGCCGACACGTGCGCGCGCAGCGCCTCCGCGAACTCGTCGACCGTGCGGTACACCTCGGGAGTGCAGGCGCGCAGCGTGGCCAGGCCCGCCGCCGTGGCGAGCGGGTTACCCGACAGCGTGCCCGCCTGGTAGACCGGGCCGACGGGGGCGAGCCGCGACATGACGTCCGCCCGCCCGCCGAACGCCGCGCACGGCAGCCCGCCGCCCATCACCTTGCCGAACGTCACCAGGTCGCCGCGGACAGGGTCGAGCCCGTACCAGCCCGAGCCGCTGACGCGGAAGCCGGTAAGCACCTCGTCCATGATCAGCAGCGCGCCGGATGAGTCGCACAGCGAGCGCAGCAGCTGGTTGAACCCGGGGGCGGGCGGCACCACGCCCATGTTCGCGGGGCAGGCCTCGGTGATCACGCAGGCGATCTCGCCGCCCCGCGCCGCGAAGAGCGCGGTCACGGCGTCCGCGTCGTTGTACGGCAGCACCACCGTGTCGGCGGCGGACGCCCCGGTCACCCCGGGCGTGTCCGGCAGCCCGAGGGTGGCCACGCCGGACCCGGCCGCTACGAGCAGCGCGTCCACGTGCCCGTGGTAGCAGCCGGCGAACTTCACCACGAGCGCCCGGCCGGTGTAGCCGCGCGCCAGCCGGAGCGCGGACATGGTGGCCTCGGTGCCCGAGTTGACCAGCCGGACCTGCTCGACGGGTGCCCGCGCGATGATCTCGGCGGCGAGTTCCACCTCACCGGGGGTAGCGGCGCCGAACGACGTGCCGCGGGTGAGCGCGTCGGAGACCGCGGCGAGCACGGACGGGTGGGCGTGCCCGAGGATCATCGGCCCCCAGGAGCACACGAGGTCGACGTACTGCCGCCCGTCCACGTCGAACAGGTACGGACCCGCGGCGCTCGCGATGAACCTGGGCACGCCGCCCACCGGGCCGAACGCGCGGACCGGGGAGTTAACGCCTCCCGGGGTCACCTCGACGGCGCGGGCGAACAGCTCGGCGGAACGATCCTTAGTCACAGGGTTAGCCTTCTTCCTCACAGGCATCAACCAGGTACTCAAGCAAGCGCAGCGCGTCCGGGAGGGCCCCGGCGGGCGGGCGGACCCAGCGTACGTCCTGGCCTGACCCGTACCTGGACGGCGGGGCGAGCACGTAACTGTCCCGGCAATGCCAGCGCAGCGCCTCGGTCTGCATGGACAGGTCGGGCGACGCGTCAAGGCCGCATGACCACCACTCGTCCTCGTCGTCCGGTGCGCCCCTGGTCAGCACGAAGAACAGCATCCGCTCCGTGCCCTGCACCGCGACGGGGCCGGTATCCACGCCGGCCGCGGCCATCCGGGCAAGCGCGGTCGCGCCGGCGACCGCGGGAACATCCAGAACATCAAAAACCCGCCCGGTGGCGAGTATCACATTCGCCTCCGGACGGGCTTCCCACCACTGTCCGATGACCGCCGCGTCCACGGTCGCTTGCATTTGCCAGGTCGGCGAGACCGGGTGCGCGCCCGGTGCCGGACAGCCGACCCGGTCGCACGAGCACGCGCGCCCCGGCTCGGGCATCCCGATCCCGTCGAGTCCACGGCTCGGGCTTGCCCCCTGACATACCGGCCAGCCGAGCGCCGCGTACTCCTGTGCCGTCCCGCCGAGCGCCGGCGGCCGTTGCGCCGCCCGGCGGCGGCCTCGTCGCCGCATCATCGTTACCATTAGGCCCCCGCATCGCTGGTGGTCGCCATCATCCCGCCATGGACTAACCGGTCGATCCGGAGCCGGTCACCCGCGCTTAACTGGCCGGCATCACCAGGACCGACAGGTTCGCTGCCAAAGCAGTCGCTGACCTGTTTCTGGGATTGCCGAAATGGTACCTCGGCCGGCGCCCTCATCTGTGGAAGATGACCGTGACCCGCACCACCCAGTCAGCCCCACAGCCCAGGGCATCCGGTTTTTGGTCGCCCGGCCAACGCTAAGCCAGCCGGAGTGCTACCTCCGTGGCCCAGTAGGTGAGGATCACGCTCGCGCCGGCCCGGCGGATCGACGTCAGGGTCTCCATGATCGCCTTGTCCCGGTCGACCCAGCCGTTGGCCGCGGCCGCCTCGACCATCGCGAACTCGCCGCTTACCGAATAGGCGGCGACGGGGACCTGGACGGTGTCCGCTACCCGGCGGATGACGTCGAGGTAGCTGAGCGCGGGCTTGACCATGACCATGTCCGCGCCCTCGGCGAGGTCGAGCGCGACCTCCCGCAGCGCCTCGAGCGCGTTGGCCGGGTCCTGCTGATGGGTGGCCCGGTCACCGAACTTCGGCGCGCCCTCCGCCGCCTCGCGGAACGGCCCGTAGAACGCGGAGGCGTACTTAGCCGAGTACGCGCAGACCGGCACGTCGCGGAAGCCCGCACCGTCAAGCGCCTTCCTGATCACGCCGACCTGGCCGTCCATCATGCCGCTGGGCGCGACGACGTGGGCGCCGGCCCTGGCCTGCGCGACGGCCGTGGACGCGTACCGCTCGAGGGTCGAGTCGTTGTCAACCGCTCCGGCCGGGGTGACGATGCCGCAGTGCCCGTGATCGGTGTACTCGCACAGGCACAGGTCGGCCATCACTACCAGGTCGTCGCCCACCTCGGCCCTGATGCCGGAAAGAGCGAGCTGTGAGATGCCTTCCGGGTCGTCGGCGGCGCTGCCCAGGCTGTCCTTGTCCGCCGGGACGCCGAACACGATGATGCCGCCCACGCCCGCCTCGGCCGCCTCGGCGGCCGCCTTGCGAAGGCTCTCCCTGGTGTGCTGCACGACGCCGGGCATCGACCCGATCGGCTGCGGGTCGGCGATGCCTTCCTTGATGAATACCGGGAGCACGAGCTCGGCGGGGCGCAGCGCCGTCTCCGCCACCATCGACCGCAGCGCCCTGGTACCGCGCAGCCGACGCGCCCTCACCTCAGGAAAACCAGCGCTCAACGCCTCTCCTCCTAGCGGATCCGGCGGCGGCCGCCGCGGCGGCGCTCGCTCGGACGGCGCAACGGCTCGCCCGCCGCGAGGGCCGCGTCGCGCTGCGCCGCGCCGAACTCGGCGAGCGCGTCGACGAGGGCGGTGACCGACGGCTTGGCGGCCGACACGTCCACCCGCAGCCCGAAGTCGGCGGCGGTCTTGGCCGTCTGCGGGCCGATCACCCCGATGACGGTGACCGCGTGCGGCTTGCCGGCGATGCCCACCAGGTTCCGCACGGTGGACGACGACGTGAACAGGACCGCGTCGAACCCGCCGCCCTTGATCGCTTCCCTGATCGGGGCGGGCGGCGGCGCGGCGCGCACCGTCCGGTACGCGGTCACGTCCTCAGCTTCCCAGCCCAGTTCGGTCAGCCGGGCCAGCAGCGTCTCCGTCGCGATATCGGCTCGTGGCAGCAGGACGCGGTTAATCGGGTCGAGCAGGTCGTCATACGGCGGCCAGGCATCGGCCAGGCCCTCCGCCGACTGCTGGCCGTCTGGCACCAGGTCGGGCCTGATGCCGAAGTCGAGCAGCGCCGCCGTGGTCTGCTCGCCCACCGCCGCGATCTTGACGCCGGCGAAAGCACGCGCGTCAAGGCCGTACTCCTCGAGTTTCTCGCGCACCGCCTTGACCGCGTTGGTCGAGGTGAAGGCCACCCACTGGTACCGTCCGGTGACCAGGCCCTTGACGGCCCGCTCCATCTGCTGCGGCGTGCGCGGCGGCTCGACCGCGATGGTCGGCACCTCCTCGGGCACCGCGCCATACTCGCGCAGCCGCTCGGAGACAACGGACGCCTGCTCCCTGGTCCGCGGCACGAGCACCCGCCAGCCGAACAGCGGCTTGGTCTCATACCAGGACATCCTGCTCTTCGCCGCCGCGGCGTCGCCGACCACGGCGAGGGCGCCGCCGCGGGTGGTGGCGACGGTCACGCCTGCCGCCTTGAGGTCCGGACCGATCCTGCCCAGCGTGGTGGCCACCGTCTGCTGCTCGGTGGTGGTGCCGTCCCAGGTGATCGCGAACGGCGTCGCATCGGGCCACCCGGCGGCGATGAGCATCTTGCCGAGGTCGGCGGGCGCGATCTCCGCGCCGAGGACTACCAGCGTGCCCGGGCCGTAGCCGACCTGGCTCACCTCGTTGGCATGGATGATCCGCAGATCGCCCGCGCCGTCGGCGGCCAGCGCGATCCCCGCGTAGGCCGGCACGCCAGTGGCGGCAGGCACGCCGGGGACGATCTCGAACCGCACCTGGGCCTTGGCACAGGCCTGCACCTCAGGGGCCGCGCCAGACAGCAGCGGGTCGCCGGGGAACACCCGGACGGCGAACAGGCCTTCCTTCGCCGCCTGCACAAGCGCCTTGGCCGTCCCCGCGGCGTCCGACGGCCCGGCCACCGCGGCATCCGCCGCCAGCAGGTGCCGTACCCGGTCCGCCACCTCGTCGTCGGCGATCACCAGGCCCGCCGCGCCGAGCAGCCTGGCGCCGCGGATGGTCAGCAGCCCGTCGTCGCCGGGGCCCGCGCCGACGAACGCCACCCAGCCTTCCATCTCAGTCATGCGTCTCATTCCCGTCGGTTCTCTCCGCGCGCATCAGGTCGGCCGCGCCGAGCGTCAGCATCCGCGCCGCAAGCTCGCGCCCGAGGCCTGCGGCCTCCGTCGCGTCTGCCTCAGCGCGTTCCCGTATTACCATTCTGCCTTCGACCGGCCCCGAGTCCAGTGCGCCCGGCGGGAAACTCGCCGGGCGAATACCCAGGACGACGCCCTCAAGGCGGATCCGGCCCGGATGCTCGCTGACCGCGTAGGCGCCAACCGGGGCACTGCAACCCGCTTCGAGCGCGGCCAGCAGGCCGCGCTCGGCCGTCACCGCGGCGCGGGTGGCCGGATGATCGATCGCGGCGAGCAGCTCGATGAGCTCGCTGTCATCGGCCCGGCACTCGACGGCGAGCGCACCCTGGCCCGGCGCGGGGAGCATGTCGTCGGGCTCGAAGACCTCGCTCACCAGGTCGGCATGCCCGATCCTCGCGAGCCCGGCGTAGGCAAGCACCACCGCGTCAAGTTCCTCGTCGCGCACCTTGGCCAGCCGGGTGTTCGCGTTCCCCCTGATGGGCACGCAGGTGAGGTCCGAGCGGAGCAGCATGAGCTGCGCGGCGCGGCGCGGCGAGCCGGTGCCGATGCGCGCGCCGGCCGGCAGGTCAGCGAGCTTGGCGCCGTCCCGGGTCACCAGCGCGTCACGCGGGTCGTCACGCGCCGGGATGGCGGCGAGCGCGATCCCCGGGGCGGCCCCGGTCGGCAGGTCCTTCAGCGAGTGCACGGCGAAGTCGACCTCGCCACGGAGCAGGGCGTCGCGCACACCGCTCACGAAGACGCCCGTGCCGCCGATCTGCGTGAGGTGCTCCTTGCTGACATCCCCGAGCGTGGTCACGCCGACGATCTCGACCCGGCGGCCGGTACGCTCGGTGAGCAGCCTGGCCACGGCCCCGGACTGGGCGATGGCCATCGGGCTCTTGCGGCTGCCCAGGCGCAGCGTCCCAGGTCCCTCGGTCATCACTGCTTTCCCTCCGGATTGATGAGGCTGGAGGATTCGATTTCGGCGCGGGTCACCGCGTCCACGGTACGCGGGTCAAGGTCGAACAGGACCCTCAGCGCCGCGGCGTATTCTTCCCCATCGGGTGAGGATGCGAGTTCCTTCACCCGGACGGTCGGTGCGTGCAACAGCTTGTCTACCACTCGTTGCACGGTGCGGGCTATTTCTTCCAGCGCGTGCCCGCTTACGCCTTCCTCGGACAGCCGCCCGGCCAGCCTGGCCAGCTCCGCGTCCACGACCGTCGCCGCCTTCGCGCGCAGCGCCACGACCGTCGGCGTCACGCTGGCGGCACGAACGGCCGAACCGTAGGCGGCGAACTCCTCGTCGACGATCGCGCGGACGGCGGCAAGCTCGTCGGCGCCCACGGCAGCCTCGCCGCTGCCGCGCAGCGTGTCCATGCCGATGACGGTCACCCCGGCCAGGTCGCCGACCGCCGGGTCAATGTCCCGCGGCATGGCCAGGTCGAGCAGCACGAGCGGCCTGCCGGGCGGCCGCCCGTGGAGCACCTCATCCACGATCGCCTCAGTGACCACCAGGTTGGCGGCTCCGGTGCACGAGATGACCAGGTCGGCCGCGGCGATGGCGGCGGGCAGGCTGGCGAAGTCCGCCACCGCGCCGCCGACGCCGGCGGCCAGCCGTTCCGCCTTTACGCGCGTCCGGTTCGCCACCGTCACCCGCGCCGCGCCGGCCCGGGCCGCGGTGGCCACCGCCAGGCCGCTCATCGCGCCCGCGCCCACCACGAGCACGTCCAGGCCATCGAGCAGTCCTGTCGCGTCCTGTATTTGCCCGGCCCGCCCGCCCAGCCCGGCCCGCCCGCCCGGCCCGCCCAGGCTGCCGACGGCACGATCGATCCCCACGCTGACCAGGCTGAGTCCGAGCCGGTCGATACCCGTCTCGGCGCGGGCTCGCTTGCCAGTGCGCAGCGCGAGCCGCCCGAGGTCGCGCAGCGAACGGCCGAGCGTCCCCTGCTCGCCGGCCACCCGCAGCGCCGACCGCACCTGGCCGAGTATCTGGTCCTCGCCGACCACGATCGACTCGAGCCCGCTCGCCACGGCGAGCAGGTGCTGGACCGCGCGGTCCTCGTAGTGCACGTACAGGCTGTCGGTGAGCTCGTGCGCGGGGATGCCTGAGTGCCTGGAAAGCAGCTCGCATACCCCGGCGACCCCGCTGTGGAACCGGTTCACCTCGGCATAGACCTCGACCCGGTTGCAGGTGGCGACGATGAACGTCTCCGCGATGTCCGGCAGATGCACGACATCGCGCAGCAGCTTGCGGAGCGTGTCACCGCTGACCGCGGCGCGCTCGAGTACGGGCACTGGCGCGCTCTTGTGGCTAAGGCCGACGACCAGGACGCTCACTCTTGCACCGCCTACGCTTCCGCTACTGCCTGATCCGCTGCCGGCCCGAACCGCGCGGTATTGCGCCGCTGAGCGTGGAAGGCGAGAATCTGCAGCTCAATCGATAGGTCGACCTTACGCACATCCACGCCCTCAGGCACGCTGAGCACGACCGGAGCGAAGTTCAGGATGCTGGTCACCCCGGCGGCGACCAGGCGGTCGCACATGGCCTGGGCCGCGCCTGCGGGCACCGCGATCACGGCGATGACGATGCCGTGCGCGGTCACCATCGACTCAAGCTCGCTGACGTGCCTGACGACCACGCCGCCGAGCTCCGCCCCGACCAGCGAGTGGTCGCTGTCAAGCAGCGCCTCGATACGGAAGCCCCTGGCGAGGAAGCCGCCGTAATTGGCGAGAGCCCGGCCGAGGTTACCTGCGCCAATGATGACCACCGGCCAGCGCTGGGTCAGCCCGAGGGCCCGGGAGACCTGGTACACCAGGTACTCAACGTCGTAGCCAACGCCCCTGATGCCGTACGAGCCCAGGTGGCTCAGGTCCTTGCGCAGCTTCGCCGAGTTGACGCCCGCCGCCCGCGCGAGCTCGTCGCTCGCCACGGTCGTCACCCCGCGCTCGGCGAGAGTGTAAAGGGCACGAAGGTAGACGGGAAGCCTGGCGACCGTCGCTTCCGGTATGCCGCCCGGATACGGCCGTTCTGCGGTATTGCCAGGATCAGCTTCCGAGTCGGACAGCTCGGCGGCATTGGACATGCGACGCTCCCCGGGGACGGTTCGGCGCGGTGGCGGGCCAGGCCAGGACACAGCCCGCGTTGATTAGGCGGCACGCGCTCAGCACGCGACCCACCTACCATACGTGGTTTGTGAACAAACGCACAAAGTCGGCAGCCGCCGCTGCGCGGCCATGGACCAGCCACCGCACCCCGGAGGCTGCGGAGCGGCGGTCTCGGGGAGGTAACCGCAACGCCCTCCGCAGCCGGTCCTCGGACACCCGCCAGAAGTCGTGCTGCACGCCGTCCACGAAGGTGACGGGTATCTTCTCCCAGTACTCGCGCAGGTCAGCTTCCGACTGCGTGATGTCACGCTCTTCCCAGGTCACGCCCAGGTCGCCGGCGACACTGGCGATGACCTCCCGCGCGTCGTCGCACAGGTGACATCCCGGACGAGACAGGAGCGTGATCCGCGACCCGGCCATCTGGCTCGCTCCTACCGCTGATCCCGCGGACGCGGAGACCACTCGGGTTGCTGCGACTGGTCCGGCTGCCTGCCGTCTGCGTAGCGCCCGGCGTTCTCTTGCTGGGCAGTGCCACCGCTCGGCGAACTGCCGCTGGTCAGTTCCCGGTAGCGGGGTGTGTACTGCAGGCCGTTCGACTCGGCGCCATTACTCCCGTGCGCGCCGGCCGCGTCGTAACCGCCGACGTTCTGGACACTAGCGCCATTCGAATAACCATTGCTCGCCGAGTAGCCGTTAGGGCTCTGATAGCTGCTGGCGCCTGAGTAACTTCCGCCATTCGCGTACCCGGCGCCGTACTGATGGCCGGGCCGGTACGCTTCGCGGCCGATCGTAGGCTGGCCGGTGTCTCCGTACTGGTCATTCGCTGGCGTGAAGCTCGCCGCCCCGGCCTGCGGCGCCGCCGAGTACTGGGTTGGCTGGTGCTGTGCGGCCTGGTACTGCGCGGCCGCCGACTGGTAGCCGCTGCCCGCGGCGGGTTCTGCCGTGCGCGGCACCCGGTTGGCCTGCGACGGCATCGGGGACTCAGCCGCCGGGCCGAGCGCCGACACCTTCGCGTACTTGAGCCGCAAGTCGATAACGTTCGTGGCGAGCACGCACGAGGCACGATCCGCGGTGAACTGCCGGATATGCGGCTGCCGCTCATGCGTCAAGAACGCGGCGCGATCCCGGTAGATCTCGTAGATGATTCGCTGCATCGGCGCCTTGGGCACAACATGAATGACGTATACCAAGGTGTCTGGCTCGGCCGCCCTTACGCCTTCCGCGGCACGCTCGGCAAGCCGGTCAAATTCCCGCGTTTTGTCTTCATGCAGTGTGTAAATGGAAAGCCGCCCGTAAGGCCGCGGCGACCCGGCCGGGCCGTCCGCCGCTAGGTCAACGCTATCGGCAGGCGTAAATTCTGGCGCATGGGCGGAGCCACCGGGACGGCCATTGCCGCCGTAGCCGGAGCTGTTCCGCTGCCCCCCCGGGGCAGCACCGTAGCCGGCCACGTCGCGCCTGCTCCCGCCGTTGCCCGCGCGCCCGTAGCCTGAGTCCTGGTACCCGTTACCGCTGTTTCCCGTGGCAGCATGCCCGCTGGCGGCACCGCGCTCGCGCTGGCCACCGTAACCGGGGCCAGCGGCGTACCTGCCGCCGGCGTTCCTGGCGGGCTCGTAGCCGCCTGCCCTCCGGCCAGCGTCGGACGCGTTCGACCGGGCGGCGTCAACGACTGAACCCGTCCAGCCGGGCTCATGAGCTGAATCGGGATCCATCGCGCCCCACTGATCAGCGCTGCTGTCCGCCCAAGGGTCGCGACGATCATCCTGTGCGTCCCGGTGACCGCCATCCCAGCCATCGTCACGTCGCCGTCTGCCGCTCATATCCGCTCCGATCTCGGTATAGGGCTTCCCGCGTCTTCCATTGTCGGTCACGTTAGCCGTAGCGGTCGACGAGTTACCGACATCCGCGCGAGCCTCCGATCCGCGACCCATCGTGAGCTGGAGCCCGGCGCGTCCGCAGCCTAACGGTCCTCCCCGGTGAAAGCCCCCGTGCCCTCGCGGGGCCGCCCGACGACGCGCTCGCGCCGGCCGGGCCCCCCGTCACCCGGGGCGGAGACCGCGGGCACGCGACCGGCGCGCCCGCGAGACCCCAGCGCCCGCGAAACTACTTCTTGTTCCTGCGCTGGATACGCGTCTTCTTAAGCAGCTTGCGGTGCTTCTTCTTCGCCATCCGCTTGCGGCGCTTCTTGATGACTGAGCCCATACGGCCACTATCCCTTCGGCACAACGGCAGAGGGGCATGCCATCGCTCACCGGCGGCCGGGGAAGCTGGGCACACGCCCGAAGTGTAGGAGAACCGTGAACGCCAACCGCTCACGCAGGCATCCACACTACCCGGTCCGGTGGGAAGTTGAGACTGCTATCCCCCGCCGACGGCGGCCACCCGAACCGCCCGCCCCGGCTGCCTGCGACTCCGGCGCTGCTGCCAGCCGCAGGACGACCCCCGTCCCGCCATGACCGCAGCGCGAAACACCAGACAGCCCCGGTCTCCCGGGCGCCGGGCACCGACCCTCAGGTGCCGGGCGCCCGCGAGACCGCCAGGCTCACCACCAAGCGCAGTCCCTGGATGCTGGCGCGATTCCGGTCATTCGCGCCAGGCAGCCAGCGCCAGCGCTCAGGCGGTGCCGACGAAGGCTGCCCGTAGGTACTGGTTGACTGCCTGCTCAGGGACCCGGAAAGAACGACCCACCCGTATGGCCTCAAGCTCGCCGGAGTGGACCAGCCGATAGACGGTCATCTTTGATACCCGCATGATCGTGGCTACTTCGGCGACGGTAAGGAATCTTACGTCGCTAAGGGGAGTTTCGGTTGCCATCATTGCCCTCTTCCGCGCGAAGCCGAGCACGCTTGACCGGATTCAGCGCACCAGTCACGTACGTATCCCAGCGTAAGTCCCGTACGGAAAAGAGCAAGTCCCCCGAATAGCCTCATTGTTCTTACTCTGCGGTCGCGAGCAGACGCGTGCACCTACCGACCCCGTAGACGATTCTCTGAAAGAGGGAAAGAAGCACGTCACACACTCGACCACGCTCGCAGATGCGACCCGTCACGCGGTGCTACGGACGGTCGTACTCGCAGAAAAAAATTAGACGGCCGACAGGCCGTGCGAAGGAAACACCGCTGTCCTCGTTCGCATGATGGCCCGGTCAACCGGGTCGCCGGGATCGATGCCCGACGCGAATGGAACATAGCGGGGCGCGGCGCCGTCGGTCATCGTGCGCGGCGCCGTTTCACCAGTCAAGGACCTGGCCAGTTCTCGCCACTGGGCCGGCGTCGCCATTTCCGGGTCTATCGGCGCCCCGGCGGCGACGGCGAGCAGGTGCGTCCAGGTCCGCGGTACCACCTGCACGAGCGCGTACCCGCCACCGCCGGTCGCTATCCAGCGCCCGCCGCACAGCTCGTGCGCCAGGTCGTGCATCATCAGCTGCGCCTGCCGCTGCCCGTCGACGCTGAGGGCCAGGTGCGCGAGCGGGTCAAGCCGGTGGCTGTCGCACCCGTGCTGGCTGACGAGCACCGTCGGCCGGAAGGCGCGCAGCAGCGGCAGCACTACCGCGTCGACGGCGCGCAGCCACCCGCCGTCATCGGTTCCCGCGGGCAGGGCCACGTTGACGGCGTACCCGTCGCCGTCTCCCTCCCCCGTCTCGTCGGGCAGCCCGGTGCCGGGAAAGAGCGTGGCGGGATTCTCGTGGAGGCTGATGGTCAGCACCCGGGGGTCGTCATAGAACGCCGCCTGCACGCCGTCACCGTGGTGCACGTCGAGGTCCACGTAGGCCACCCGGTCTGCCCCGGCGGAAAGCAGCCACTTGATCGCGACGGCGAGGTCGTTGTACACGCAGAACCCGCTCGCGTTCGCCCGCATCGCGTGGTGATGCCCGCCCGCCACGCTGACCGCGTGGGTCGTGGCGCCCGACCAGACTGAGCGCGCCGCGGCCAGCGTCGCGCCGACGACCAGGGCAGCGGCCTCGTGCATGCCCTCGAAGACCGGGTCGTCGTCGGTGCCGAGCCCGAACCAGATGGCCGGCACCAGCGCACGCCCCACGTGCCGCACCACGGCAACGTACTCGGGGTCATGCACCGTCTCGATCTCCGCGTCGGTGGCGGGAGGAGGCGAGACCATGGTCACTCCGTCAGCGGCGAGCACGCCGAGCTGGCCCGCCAGTTCCATGGTGAGCCTGATCCTGACCGGATCGAAGGGATGCCCGCTACCGAAGTCGTACCGGGTGAGCGCGTCGTCCCACACCACAGCCGTCGATCCGCTCACCGGCACCTCCGTGCTTGTACTCACCATTCATGGTCGGCCCCGCAGTCACCCGGCGGTAGGGACATTCGGCCTGTCCCTAGTCGCCGCCGAGCTCGCGGCCGCGGTCGCGGGCCGCCTCGATCGCCGCGAGGAACGCGGCGCGTACCCCGTGCTTCTCAAGCTCGCGGATCGCCGCGATCGTCGTGCCGGCCGGGGACGTCACCGCGTCCCGCAGGATGACCGGGTGCTCGCCCTTGTCGCGCAGCATCGTCGCCGCGCCGTACACGGTCTGCGTCACCATCTCCAGCGCCGTCTGGCGCGGCATGCCGAGCAGGATGGCGGCGTCGACCATCGCCTCGACCAGGTAGAACACGTACGCGGGGCCAGAACCGGAGAGCGCGGTCGCCGCGTCTTGCAGGTGCTCGGGTATGCGGATCACCTTGCCGAGCGGCGTGAGCAGCTCCTCCGCGTGCCGCAGGTGCTCCTCGGCCGCGAACGACCCGGCGGAGATGACCGACATCGCCTCGTCCACCAGGGCCGGCGTGTTGGACATCACCCGGACCACGGGGACCTCGGCGGTGAAGCGCCGCTCGATGAACGACGTGGTGATCCCCGCCGCGATCGAGATCACCAGCTGCGACGGCGCGACCAGCCCGGCGATCTCGTCGAGCATCCGCCCCATGTCCTGCGGCTTGACCGAGAGCACCAGGGTCTCCGCCTTCTCCGCGGCCTCGGCGGCGGACAGCACCTGGATGCCGTAGCCCGCGCGCAGCTCCTCCGCCCGGGCGGGCCGCCGCACCACCGCGGCCACCTCCGCCGCCGGCCGCCCCGCCCTGAGCAGCCCCGACAGCATCGCCTCGCCCATCTTCCCGGTGCCGAGTATCGCGATCATGACGTTGACCCTAGCGAACGCAGGAAGAGCGCGAGGTTGGCAGGCCGCTCGGCGAGCCGCCGCACCAGGTACGGGTACCAGTCGCCGCCGTACGGCACGTATACCCGGACCTTCGCTCCGGACGCCGCGAGCCGCCGCTGCTCGTCGGGTCGCACCCCGTAGAGCATCTGGTACTCGAAGCTGCCGGCCGGCCGGGCCATGCCGAGCGAACGGGTGATGGCGATCAGCCGTGGGTCGTGCGTCGCGATCATCGGGTACCCGGGCCCGGCCATCAGGATGCGCAGGCAGCGCGCGAACGACTTGTCGATGTCGTGCCGCACGTCGTATGCCTCGGACGCCGGCTCGGCGTAGGCGCCCTTGCACAGGCGCACCCGCACCCCGGGCGCCGCCAGCTCGCGGACGTCGGCCTCGGTACGCCGCAGGGCGGCCTGCAGCACGCTGCCGAGCGAGCCGAACCGAGGCCGCAGCGCAGCGGCGACCCGCAGCCCGGCCTGGGTGGTCCGGTGGTCCTCGGCGTCGACCGTAACGGTCGTTCCGGCGTCGCGCGCGGCGGTCACGATCCGCTCGAGGTGCTCCGTCGCGATCCGCACCCCGATCTCCCCGGGGGACGACCCTCCGCTCTGCTCACCCGGGGAGACGAGCCCCCCGGCCGCCCGCCCGGCGGCTGGGCCGGCCGTCGAATCGGGCGGGCGACGGCCGGCGTCGGCTCCTTCGTCGTTCATGCCGAGCAGTAGCCCGATCGCGGTCGGCTTGACCGACACCTCGACCGCGCCGCCCTCGGTCAGCCCCTCGGCGGCGAGCTTGCCGAGCAGGTGCACGTACTGGGCCGCTGTCGCCGCCGCGCGCTGCGCGTCGGTGCTGTCCTCGCCGAGGTAATCGAGCGTGACGAGCAGCCCGGCTGAGCGCAGTGCCCGCGCTACCGCCACCGCGCCCTCGCTTGACTCTCCGGCCACGTACCGGCCCACGATGGCCTGCGCGCCGGGCGCGCTCATCGCCGCTTGCCTGATCCGCTCGCTGGCGGCCGCCGCCAGCAGCGCCTTGCGCAGCATTAATCGTCCCCCCGGAAGATAACAACATCCGCCGCCCGGCAGGCGGCGGCGGCACGCTGTCCCGTCGCAGCGTCACCTTGACGTTGGCGCCCGCATCCGGTGCGACGATCACCTCCTGGGCGGCGGCGATGCCGTCGGCGAGCAGCGTGGCAGCCGGGTCCACCGACCGCTTGACAAGCCCGAGCCCGATCGGCCCGAGCTCGAAGTGCCTGGCGGCGGACCCGACGAAACCGACCTGGGTACCGTCGGGAAGAGTGAGCGGCGCGCCGTGGGCGGGCAGCCGGTCCGCCGAGCCGTCCAGGTGCAGGAAAACGAGCCGCCGCGGCGGGTGGCCGAGGTTATGGATCCGCGCGACGGTCTCCTGGCCGCGGTAGCACCCCTTGTTCAGGTGCACGGCGGTCTCGATGAGGCCGACCTCATGCGGCAGGGTCTTGTGGTCGGTGTCGAGCCCGGGCCGCGGGACGCGCGCCGCGATCCGGGCGGCCTCGAAGGCCCACAGGCCGGCGACGGGGTAGGCCGCCGCCAGCCGCGCCGCCGCGGCGGACGCGGCGATCAGGTCGGTGCCGAACGGGCCGTCGAGGACGGCGGCCACCCCGCTTTCCCCGCCCCGCCCGCCCATCCCATCGGCCAGGGCGGGACGGGCGCCGCCCGCGCACGTGTTGGACAGGACCCCTCCCTCGGCCGGGAGCGGGCCGGCCAGCGTCAGCACCCCCAGCTCCGCAGACAGGTCCTCGACCGTCACCCTGAGCATGAAGCGCATCGAGTCCAGGTAGTCGACGAGGGCCTTCGCGGTATGCGGCTCGACGTGGATCCAGGTGGCAGCGCCGTCGTCGGTGAGGGACAGGTAGTGCTCTAGGTGTCCCTGGGGAGAGAGAATCAGCGCCTGCTCCGTGCGGCCAGGGGCGAGCCGCTCCAGGTGCTGGCTGGTGAGGCTGTGCAGCCAGGAAAGCCGGTCCGGGCCGGTGACCTTGACCACGCCGCGGTTGGTGCGGTCGACAAGGACCTGGCCCTCCGCCAGACCACGCTGCTCGCGTACCGGGTCGCCGTAGTGGGCGGCGACGCCTTCGTCCGGCCATTCCGCCTCGACGGCGCCGTTGATGTCAAGCACTGTCTTTGCTCCTACAGTCGTTGCAGCGGCCGAACACGGTCAGGTGCGAGACGTTGGTCTCGAACCCGTGCCGCTCGCTGAGCACCTTGGTGAGCGGCGCGACCTCGTCCCGGCTCGCCTCGTCGATCTTCCCGCAGTTCTGGCAGACCAGGTGCACGTGGCCCGCGTCGCTGGCCAGGTGATAGGTGGGCGCGCCATGGTTCAGGTGGGTGTGCGTGACCAGGCCCAGGCTGTCAAGCAGCTCGAGCGTCCGGTAGATCGTAGAGATGTTCACGCCCTTGGCGGTCTGCTGGACGCTGGACGCCACCTCCTCAGGCGTCGCATGGCCGAGCCTGGCGACAGCCTCGAGGACGAGCTGGCGCTGCGGGGTCACGCGGTAGCCACGCGACCTCAGCTCCTCATCCCAGCTGCGGTGCCGCGGCGGCTCTTGCTCCATGTCACCCGAGTCTAGTTCGGTGCCAGCCCGGTGGCCGCCGCGCGCCGTGCGGTCGTGGTCACTCCGGCCACGAGAAAAACTCTTGCGTCCCCAGTCAGGACTGACGTAGCGTCTGAGATACGCGGAAGGGAGGTGGTCCTAGGTAATGCATGCTTATAGGACTTGCGAGGTGGGAGCCGCTTAGGCTGCCGTCCCCGCTGTGCGGGTCCGCGTGGCGGACCCCGGCCTCAAGGGCGGCGGCGGGCAAATCTAGGGCATTCACCGGGCCTCCGGGATGACCGGCCCAGTCCAGCCGGTCCCGCGTTCTTCGGAGCGCGGAGTCTCCCGGGGGTTCTTTAATTCTTGCGGATTACTCGATCCAGTCCCACTGCAGGACGGCCCACAGGTGCGGGGTCAGCGGCTGGCCCATGGCCGCCATGTCGAAGGCGTAGGCCAGGTCTTTCTCGCCCTCGCGCGTCTGGCTCGGCACCAGGCCGTAAAGGCGCTTACCCGCGGTGTACGGCTTGGCCGTCGCGGTGCGGGCCACCGCGTCGGTGACCATCTCGATGCTCGTCAGGCCGCGGAACTCGCCCGCGTAGATCTCCGTGATCCCGGTGGGATGGCTGAGCAGCACCTCTACCTTGCCGTCCGGCTGCGGCCGCCAGAAGCCCGCCTCTACCGCGAGCGGCTCAAGCCGGACCAGCTCGCCGTGCTCGTCGCGCTTGAGCTGGCCCTCCTCATCGGTGGCGAGGCGCCAGGAGCGGCTGGTGTAAATGAGGTAGGGCTTCCCGATGTGACTGAATGTGACTTCCTGGAGGAAGTCGAACGCCTTGATGGTGGGGTAGTCGCCCTTGCCAGTGCCCCGCCAGCGGCCGAGCAGGAAGCTGAGCGGCGCGATCGCCGGGTGCTCCTGCGGCAGCTGGATGGGTGTGGCGTCCTGGCTGCCCTGGGCCGGCTTGGCTTCATCCGTCATGCGGGCCCCCTCGGAACACCTTGACCGCCGTGTAGCCCGCCGCGACGGCGACCACGGCGTAGGCGAGGATGATGACCGCCGCGCTCAGCATCCCGTGCATGCCCTGGGAGCCTAGTAGGGACGCCCGGTTTGTGCGGCACGGCGCGCCGGCCGGTTAGAGTTCTCTGTGTGGCGCGGAAACTGGTGATCAAGGTCACCGCGGGCGAGGATGAGCCCGAGCGGTGCAATCAGGCCTTTACCGTGGCCTCGACCGCGATCGCCAGCGGCGTGCCTGTCTCGCTGTGGCTCACCGGGGAGGCGGCGTGGTTCGCGCTGCCCGGCCGGGCCGACGACTTCTCGCTGCCGCACGCCGCGCCGCTCGCCGACCTGCTCGCGGCGGTGGTGTCCCTCGGCACGGTGACCCTGTGCACTCAGTGCGCGGCTCGCCGCGACATCACGCCGCAGGACGTCATCGCCGGGATCAGGATCGCCGGCGCGGCGACGTTCGTCTCCGAGGTGGTCGCGGAGGACGTTCAGGCGCTCGTCTACTGAGCGGGTGGCCTGACGATTACCCGGCCGGTGACCCGGCCACCGCGGCGAGGCGCTCGGCGCGCAGGCGGTTCGCCAGTTCCTCGGCCTGTGGCGGCAGCGGCGGCAGCGGCCCGGCCGCCCAGTAGAGCAGCAGGTCGGCGAGGCCGGGGTTGCGGACAAGCGCCGGGCCGTGCAGGTAGGTACCGAGTACCCGGCCTTGGTAGGCCCCCTCGGTGCCGTCGCCGTTGCCGGTTCCCAGGGTGGTACGGGCGAGCGGCCGGGCGTTCGGGCCGAGCCGGGTGACGCCCTGGTGGTTCTCGAAGCCGGTCAGCTGGCCCACGTTCAGCCGCGGGTCGACCTCGGCGACCACCTCGCCCACCGCCCGCACCTCGCCCCGGCCGCTGCGGATGTCGAGCAGGCCGAGCCCCTGGACCGGCGCGTCGTCGGCGCCGCCGAACTCGGCGCCGAGCATCTGGTAGCCCGCGCAGACCGCGAAGACCACGGCACCGCGCGCGGCCGCCTCGTGCAGGCCGCCGTCGGCGAGCAGCCGCCTGGTCGCGAGCGTCTGCGGCAGGTCCTCGCCGCCGCCCATCAGGTAGATGTCGCCGTCGCGCGGCACCGGCTGGTCGGAGTTCACCTCGACGATCTCGACCGGCAGGCCGCGCAGGCGGGCCCGCCGCTCGAGCACGAGCGCGTTGCCCCGGTCGCCGTAGGTGCTGAGCAGGTCCGGGTAGACCCAGGTCAGCCGCAGCGGCCTTGTCGGACTCATTGCACCCTCCCGAGGGCGACCCGGTACTGCTGGAACGCGGTGTAGTTGGCAAGCACCTCAAGGTTCGGCGCGACCGCGCGGGCCGCGTCGATCGCCTCGTCAATGTCGTCCACGAGCTTGAACGCCACCTCGTCGGCCTCAAGACGCACCGCGAGGTCAAGCTTGCGCTCGCCGCCGACCAGGACGTTCCTGCCGCGCAGCCTGCGGAAGTCCACGTCCCACAGCCATGAGGTGTCCCGGCCGTCTGGTCCCTGCGCGTTGACCGAGAGCAGCACCGTCGCCGGCGGCGGAGCGATCACGTCGAGCGCCTCCAGCCAGCCGGCCGGGTTCTTGGCGAGCAGCAGCCTGACGTCGCCGCCGCGCCTGCTCACCTGGGTGTACCGGCCCGCCACCGAGGTGACCTGGCGCAGCTCACGCAACGCCTGCCCGGTATGCACGCCGAACGCATCCGCCACGGCGAGCGCGATAACCGCGTTGGACCGGTTGGCCCGGCCGGGCAGCGCGAGGTCGAGCCTGGTGGCCCGCCCCTTCGGGTCGATCACCTCGTTGTCGTAAAGCATCCAGCTCACCGGCGGCCGCCGTTGGCCGCACTCGCCGCACGACCAGTCGTCACCGTCGCGCTGCAGGTGGGCGCCGCAGTTGGGGCAGCACCAGGAGTCCTCGCGCCAGCGCTGGCCGGCCGCCACCCAGGTGACCTGCCGGGCCGAGCCCGCCGCCCAGGCGACGAGCGGGTCGTCGGCGTTGGCCACCACCCGGCAGTCAGGCGCGGCAGCGAGCGCCTCCCGCCAGCGTCGGGCGAGCAGCCAGATCTCCGCGGCGCGGTCCATCTGGTCGCGGCTGAGGTTCAATAGCACGACGACCTTGGGGCTGGTCGCCCGGACCATCGCCGGGATGTACTTCTCGTCGGTTTCCAGCACGGCGACCCGCGCGTCGGGCGCCCGGGTGAGCGCCGACGTGAGGCCGGCCTCCATGTTGGCGCCGTAGATGTTCGACGCGATCTGTCCGCCAAGCGGCGCGAGCGCGGCGGTGATCAGCTTGGTGGTCGTGGTCTTGCCGTTGGTGCCGGTCACCAGGACGACCCGGCGCCCCGCGGCGAGCAGGGACAGCAGGTCGGGTGCGAGGCGCAGGCTGATCACGCCGCCGATGACCGAGCCGTCGCCCTTGCCGGCGAGGCGGGAGACGGTGGCCGCCGCGCCGCCGACCGTGGTCGCGACCCGCGCCCGGATCGGCAGCCGGGAACGGTGCCTGGTGTTGTCATCCATCGTGGGCTGATGCTATCCGCTCACCACGGCCAGGCGAGCGGCGTACCGCCGCCGCCGCGTGACGGAAGCGTTAACTCTGTCCTAGGCGCCGGCCAGGGCCTGGGGTCTGGCCAGGGGACGGGGGCGGCCTGGCCGGGCGCTCGGCCGGGCGCGGCGGGCTCAGTGAACTCGGTGCGCCCGGTGAAATCGGCGCCCGCGCGGCTCGACTCTGTGAGCGGGGCCAGGGTGGCGACGGGCAGGGCGCCGATCGCCGGGTTGGCGTCGGCGAGCAGCACCTGGCGTTCCGCGCCCGCACCGTAGCTGACGATCATGGCGGTTACCGGCAGCCGCTGCAGCTCGGACGGCTCAACGACAAGCTCGCGGGAGCGCTGCAGTGAGCGGGCAAGGGACTCGCTGTCCCCGGCGGCGCGCGACGTGGAGACGCCCCAGGCGGTGCTCGTGCTGATCCCTTCGGTCAGTGACACCGACTGCGTCGTGCCCCACGACGTGCCGGTCTGCGCGGAGCGCGAACCGCCGTCCCGCAGCGGCAGGACGCCGCCTCCGACCGGGATGGTCCGCCCGGTGCCCGCCGACCCGGACTCATTGCTTGAGGCAGAGGTGGCGATCGAGGCGGAGTCACCGACCGTGCTCGTGTACGACCCGCCGAACGTGTCGGTGACCGACTCGCCGACCGTCTCTGTGAGCTGGGAAAGCACGAAACGGTAAGCCATGCCGACCTGCTCGCTCGCCGCCTTGGCGTCCTCCGCGTTGCCAAGCCGCATGAAGGCCGTCACCGCGTTCCCCCGGCCGATCCGCTGCCTGACGTGCGGCGGCAGCGTCCGGTAGCCGAGCACGAGGCCGGACTTGCTGGCCTCGCAGGCGTCGGTGAACCGGTCGAGCACGTCGTCGCGGAGCCGCTCGGCCCCGAGCAGGAACAGCGGGTGCCGCCATGAGGCCGGCCCGGGACCGGCCGGCGCCCGGGCGATCAGCTGGGTGAGCGCGGTCACCACGAAGCTGCCGAGTATCGCCGCCGACTGCGGGCTGGCCCGCCGGTCGACCGCGATGACGCGCAGCCGGCCACGCGGCAGGCGCGCCGGCTCGGTGCCCGCGCTAGCCAGCGTGCGCAACTGGGCCTCCATCCCGAGTGCCCGCTCAAGAACCACCCGGTCGGTGGCGCCCTGACCGAACAGCGTGCCGAGTGCGCCGGCCTCGCGCTCCGTCAGCAGCCCGGCGGCAAGGTCCGTGCGCGGGTCACCCACCTGGGCGAGCGCCCGCAGCGCGGCCGCGACCCGGGCCACCTGGACGGGACCCGGGCCATCGAGGGCCTCGATGACGCGCTGGAGTATCGCCGTGTCAACGGCAAGGTCGCGCGCTGAGCCTTCCTGCCGCCCAGCGGCGCTGACGGAGAGCGCGAGCACGTCGGCGAGCGAGCCGGGCGGCAGCGACGACGCGAGGTCAAGCCGCGGCAGGTCGTGCGGCAGCACCCAGATGGCCGGCGGCGCGCCGCCGGCCGCCGCGCACAGGCCGGCCAGGTCGGCCGCGACGGCACCGCCCGACAGGTCGACGACGGTCACCTCGCCCCCCGTGGCGAGCCGGTACGCGGCGGACATGGTCAGCGCCGCCGACCAGCCGGCCAGCGTACCGCCCGCCACGTCCACCCGGTCGATCCCTTCGGGGACAGGGACGGCGTACCACCGCTTCTGGCGCGTGAAGGCGGACCGCTGCGCCTGCCACTCGTGGGCGCGCCGGGCGTGGCTTGCCCGCTCCTGCGCCAGCCGCCGCTCCTGGTCGGCGTGCAGCCGCTCCGCCCGCACTAGCTCGGCGCTGGCCCGCGCGCGCAGCAGCCGCTCGCCTCGCCAGAGCTGATATCCGCATCGCACCGCGGCCACCAGGCATCCGGCGGCGCCGAGCGCGGCGATGACGACGGGCACCCACCCCGCGGCGGCACCGGCCGCGAGGACGCAGGCGATCACGGCCGCGGTGGCCGCGGCGGCCTTGAGCGGCCAGTTGATGAGGTTCTCCTCCCGGCGCTGCGCGGCGAGCCATCCGTCGCCCGCCTGGTGCGGCGTCGGCGGCTGATCAGCCGACACCGGCAGACTCGGCGCCGGCCCCGGGTCCGCATGCGGTGTCGCGTACTGCCAGCCGAGGTAGAGCCGCTCCGGGTCCGCGCCGGGCCAGGTCGTCATGCCCGTCCTCCCCGCGGTTCCCTCCGTTGCGGCAGGTCGCTTGCGCGCGGCCGGTCCTTGCGCCACGGCAGCCGGGCGGGCACCAGGCGGCTCTGCGCGACCACTCGCCGCCGCGGCACCGAGGCCACGAGGGCGAACTCGGCCGGCCGCAGCGACAGGAGCGCCTGGGGATCTATCACCGGGCAGGGCGTCAGGGATGCCGGCTGCCCGGCCGGCGCCGGGAAGGGCTGGCCCGACCGCGCCGCCGCGACCGCGACGGGCAGCAGCCTGGTGCCTGCCCGCGCGGCGAGGCGGTCAGCGAGGTCACGGTCGGTGAGCCGGTACACCAGCAGCGCGCCGACGAGCCCCGCCAGCTGGCCGGCCACCGTCGGCGTCACCGCGCCGACCACGACAGGAAGGCCTGCGGCCGCGCCGTCGCTGACGAGCGCGGCCAGGACCTGGGCGGGCATACGCTCGGCCGAGGGCACCCAGATCAGCCCGTCGCCGTCGACACCGATCCGGCGCAGCCCCGCGCCCAGTGCCGTCAGGCGGCTGGCCGCCCAGGCGGCGGATTCCGGCGAGTTCACGGAGATGAGCGCGGCCGAGCGCTCGCTGACCACGCGGCCTAGGTCGAGGGCGGCGCCGGACGGCTCTCGCGCCGGTTCCTCCCGCCTCGCGTCACCGGGTCCAGCGTCGCCTGGTCCCGCCTTGCCGGGTCCTGCCGCACGACCCCAGAGCTGGCTCGCGCCCGCCGCGCCGCGGGACGCCGCGACTCGGGGTGCCCTGGCGCGGCCCGCGTCCGAACCGCCGCCGTCGTCGCGGCGCAGTGGCGTCCCGGTCGCCATGCAGGTGGCCGCCAGGGCGTGCGCGATGCCGGCGTCGTGCCCGTCGTCGAGCACGACGACCGGTTTGCGGCGGCGGACCGCTGCGTGCACGAGCTGGAGGCAGGCGAGCGTCACCTCGCGCGCGTCAGCCCCGGCCACGAGGACGCCGTGGGATACCTCCGTCCAGGTCAGCCCGGTGACGGCGCCGGTCGACGGCGTGATTCCGAGGGCCAGGCCGTCCCTGGTAAGCACGGCGCCCGAGCGGATGCGGCGGGCGGCGCCGGCGGCGCGGAACGCAGCGACGACGCCGGGACGCGGAGGTGGAACCGCCCATTCGTCCGTGTGGAGCCAGTCAAGCCAGCCGAGGAGCCCGGCCTCGGCGGCGGCGAGCGGCAGCGCGACGGGGAACTGCCGCGGCAGCCAGCCGCCGATCCCGGCGAACGCGGCGAGCGGGCGGGCGACGTGCCCCGCCGCGTGAGCACCCGCCAGGTGCCCGAGCACGCTCGACGGTCCGGCGGCGAAGCCCGCGAGAGTCTCGCCTGGGCCGGCGGCCAGCATCCAGGCCACGCCGGCCACCGCGGGCGCGAGCAGCCAGTACAGGCGCCACCTGGTGACCTTGCCGGCCACCGTGAATGCCAGCGCGAGGACGATGGTGAGCTGTGCGAGCAGCAGGTGGGCGAGCACGATCAGGACCAAGCCGGCCGCGATCAGCTCACCCCTGCGCGGGAGTCCCGCGGGAATCAGCTGCCGGGCACGCCGCGGCATCGGTCCCGCCTCCGGCAGCATCCCAGCAATCATGACTCTAGGTTGCCAAGAATGTACCCTGCGTGTCGAGACCTGATGAATTGTTCATCTGCGGCTCAGTCTGTCAGGTGCGGAGACCGTGGCAGCTGGTCGCCGGCCTGGATGACCACGCGGAAGTAGTGCGGCTTGAGCGTAACGACCGTGAGGCCCGCCGGAATACCCGCGGCACGGTCATCGAACCTGATGGTTACCGAGATGGCCGGCTGGCCGGGCGGCAGCCGGAGGCTGCGCGCGACTGAGGGCTGCGGCGGCGCCAGCTCGAGGTCGACCGCGCGGGCCCGCACCGCCCCGGGCCCGACGGCCGGCGGCGCGTGCAGAATCGCCTCGAACGCGTCCGGCTCGGCGGCCTGGTCGACGTGGCTCCCCGGCACGTAGGCAGTGGAGATGGCGACCGGCTCGGCACCCGCGGCCCACGCGCACCGGATGATGCGGACGGGGACCGCCTCGGTGACCGCGAGCGACCAGGCAACATCCTGCGGCGCGGCGCGCAGCGACACATGGCGGGCGGCGCAGGTTACCTCACCGCCCATGGGATCGAGCCTGGTGCTGAGCCCGCCGACTCCCTCGATCGGTATCAGGTACTCGGCTGCGCTCGCGCGGTAGAGCTGCCCGTCCGGCAGCCTGCGGATCAGCGACCTGCGGGTGAGCTCCCCGATGGCCACGTCGATCTCCGCCATGCTGACGTTGTACCTGCGGGCGAGTGCGCTGCGGCGCGGCAGTTGCCAGCCGGGCTCGCGATGGACGAGCGCGGCTGCCATCCGGTCGGCGAGTACGCCGCTGGCCGCACGCTGAGCCGGCACGACTCCGCCGCTTTCCGATGGCACCTGACCGCCGCTCCCTACCAAGCGCGTCCGCGCCCGTGCCCGACTTAAACAGAAAAGCAAAAGCCCGCTCAGCCCCATTGATATTCACTCAAGGTTAATTTGAGCTAAACGACAATCCAATAGAAGCAATCTTCTGGACGTCAGGTAGGTAACCGGTTACCCAAGCCCATGATCATCTTCCTGTAGATCAATTCATCGATTGTTCATCTTAAACCGGCCATCTGTTTCCTAAAAATTCGCCAACGGTCACCTTTTTGGCAAATCGCCCCACCGGTCGGCACGCATGGCGCGCCGCCACACCGGGCACAAGTGTCACGTAGAGCTATTATGCAAACACGTTTCGTTACATTCAATTCTAGGGGATCACCACATGGAGCTCAGCGGCAGCAGGCCGGCCGTCCTGGCCGGGGGGGCGTCATCGCGGCGCTAGCCCTGGCCGGCGATCTCGGCCTTCAAGTCAGTCAACCGCACTGGCCAGGGCACACGAAAGTGACCTGCGCTAACTCCACTGAGCAGCGCCGACGGCAGCAGCCTGTCAGGTCACAACCAGGTCAAGTCACCAGAAGTTTGCTTAAAAGCTGCTTCATGTCCATCTCGACTTCAGTGAAAGCTACTTAAGCCGCCTATCACTGAGACCGTTGACATTTATGCGGCTACGCCGAACCCATCAGCGGTTAATCACGCGCATTGCGCTTGAGCTACAAGGAGAACCCCCACATGCAGCTACGAGGCAGCAAGCAGGCCGTCGCGGCCGGAGGCGCCGCCATCGCGGTGCTGGCTATGGCCGCGTGCTCGTCAAGCTCGTCGTCAAGCACGTCGGCTCCGGCCGCGTCCTCGGCGGCGTCCTCCGCGGCGTCCTCCGCGGCATCGAGTTCGGCGGCGGTGACCGGCACCATCAACGCGGCCGGCTCCACGTTCCAGACGAACTTCCAGCAGGCGGCGATCTCCGGGTTCAAGTCCGTGCAGCCGGGCGTCACCGTCAACTACGACCCGGTCGGCTCCGGCACGGGCCGCAGCGACCTGTACTCGAACACGGTGCTGTTCGCCGGCTCCGACTCGCCGATCCCGGCCACGGAGACGTCCAAGGTTCCCGCGGGCAAGACGGTGCTCTACTTCCCGGTCCAGGTCGGCCCGATCGCCATCGCGTACAACCTGTCCGGCGTTACCGGCCTGAAGCTGGACTCGGCCACCCTCGCGGGCATCTTCCAGGGCAAGATCACCTCCTGGAGCGACCCGGCGATCAAGGCGCTCAACCCGGGCGTCAGCCTGCCGAGCACCTCCATCACCCTGGCGGTCCGCTCCGACTCCTCCGGCACGACGGCGAACTTCTCCAAGTACCTGGTGACCGCCGCGGGCAGCGCCTGGACGCTCGGCTCGGGCTCGACCATCAAGTGGCCGTCGACGGCGCGCGCGGGTTCCGGCGGCAGCGGCGTGGCGCAGATCGTCAAGTCCACCTCCGGCGCCATCGGCTACGTTGACTTCTCCACCGCCACCGCGTCCGGCCTGTCCGCCGCGTCGGTCAAGAACTCGGCCGGCTCCTTCGTGGCGCCGTCCACCGCGGGCGCGACCGCGGCCGCCTCGCACGTCACCCCCGCCGCCGACCTGACCTTCTCCGCGGTCGACGAGCCCGGCGCCGACTCCTACCCGATCACCTACCAGTCGTGGGACCTGGTGTACTCGGTCCAGCCGAGCGCGAGCGACGTGGCACTGCTCAAGGCGTACCTCGGCTACCTGCTCAGCAGCCCGGGCCAGGCCCTGCTCTCCACGCTCAACCTGGCGGCGCTGCCGTCCAGCATCGACCAGGCCGCCGTCGCGCAGCTGAGCAAGATCACCGCCTCTAGCTGAGCTAACACACCACCTCATAAGGTAAATCTCATGACTCACGTAGCTCGGGCTACCGGAACCTCATGAGCGCCCTCACTAAGGCGGACCCGGCCACCCCGGCCGGGTCCGCCAGCGCGCTCGCGCACCGCAGGCCGCTCGGCGACCGGGGATTCCAGATCCTGACGCTCGCCGCGGGCCTGCTGGTGCTCGTCATCCTCGTCCTCATCGCCGTCACCACGGCACAGCAGTCCACGGCCTGGTTCAGCACCGCCGGGCTTAAGGGCATCTTCTCGACCGACTGGGACCCGACGACCAACCACTACGGCGCGATGGCGTTCCTCTACGGCACGGTCATCAGCTCGGTAATCGCGCTCGTTATCTCGGTCCCGATCAGCGTCGGCGTCGCGCTGCTGCTCACCGAGGTCGTGCCGCGCCGGTGGTCGAACCCGATCGTGTACGTGATCGACCTGCTCGCCGTGGTCCCCTCGGTGGTCTGGGGCCTGTGGGGCATCCTCGTGCTCGTCCCCTGGCTGAACGGCGTCTACCGGGACATCGCCTCTGGTCTTAACGGCGTCCCGGTGCTCGGCACGCTGTTCGGCGGGCCGAACACGAGCGGCGCCTCGTTCTTTACCGCCGGGCTGATCCTGGCGGTCATGATTACCCCGATCGTCACCTCACTGTCCCGCGAGGTCATCGCGACCGTGCCGGCGATCGACAAGGAGGGCGCCTACGCGCTCGGCGCCACCCGCTGGGAGATGATCCGCGGCGCCGTCTGGCCGCACAGCCAGGGCGGCGTGGTCGGCTCCGTGCTTGTCGGCCTCGGCCGGGCGATGGGCGAGACGATCGCGGCGGCGCTGGTGATCGGCGACTCCGCGGAGATCACCGGGCACCTCTTCTACAGCGGTTACTCGATCCCCGCGGTCATCGCCAACCAGTTCGGCGAGGCCACCGGCGGCGCGTTCCGCGCCGGGCTGATCGGCCTCGGCCTGTTCCTGTTCGTGCTCACGATCATCGTGAACCTGGTGGCGCGCGGGATCGTGGAGCGCTCCGCACGGCGAGCGAGGGGGGCCTGATGGCTGTCGCTACCAACTCCGCCGGGCGAACGGTAGACCTGCGGGAGCCGTCCGGCTGGCGGCGCACCAAGAACCAGATCATGACCGTCCTCATGTGGACGTCGTTCGTGATCATCCTCGTGCCGCTCGGCTTCGTGCTCGTTAAGGTGATCTCCGCTGGCGCGGGCGCCATCAGCTGGCAGTTCCTCACCAATAGCACCATCCCGCCGAACGTCGCGGCGCCCGGCACCGACGGCATGGGCGCGGCGGTCCTCGGCACGCTTGAGATCACCGGCTTCGCCGCGCTCATCGCGATACCGCTCGGCGTGCTCGGCGCGGTCTACATCAACGAGTACGGCGGCCGGGGGGTGCTCGGCAAGCTCGTCTCGTTCATGTCGGACGTCATGACCGGCGTGCCGTCGATCGTGATGGGCCTGTTCATCTACACGATCTGGGTGCTGCACTTCGGCTACTCGGGCATGGCCGGGTCGTTCGCCCTGGCCTGCCTGATGCTGCCGATCGTGATCCGCTCCTCCTACGAGATGCTCCGCCTGGTGCCCGACAGCCTGCGGCAGGGCAGCTACGCCCTCGGCGCCACCAAGTCCCGCGTCACGCTCACCGTGGTGCTGCCCGCCGCGGTCGGCGGCATCGTCTCCGGCGCGCTGCTCGCCGTCGCCCGCGCCGCGGGCGAGACGGCGCCGCTGCTGTTCACCATCCTCACGGTGGAGCAGACGAACAGCAATCTGTTCAGCGGCGCCAACACGGCGCTGTCCACCCAGATCTTCGCGAATGCCACGTCGCCGTACGTTGGCGCGGAAGCGCGAGCCTGGGGCGCGGCGCTTACCCTGATAGCGATCGCTTTCATCCTGATGATCGCGGCCCGCATCGTTACGGCCCGGTTCACCCGTTACTCGCGCTAGGGATCTCATGGAAGAGCAACAGGATCAGCTGCAGGTACAGCAGGACCAGGAAGTCCTCCAAAAGCTGGACATACCGGACACGGCGCCTAAGGAGCTGCCGACCGGTACCGCCGTGTTCGACGTAAAGAACGGGTCGATCTACTACGGCGCGTTCCGCGCGGTGACCGACGTCTCGCTGACCATCCACGAGAACGAGATCACCGCGTTCATCGGGCCGTCCGGCTGCGGCAAGACCACGGTGCTGCGCACGCTCAACCGGATGAACGACCTGATCGCCGGCGCCCGGGTGGAGGGCGACTTCCGCTACCGCGGCGAGTCCCTGTACGCGAGCAGCGTCTCGCCGACCGCCGTCAGGCGCCGCATCGGTATGGTCTTCCAGAAGGCCAACCCGTTCCCCAAGTCCGTCTACGACAACGTCGCCTACGGGCCGCGGATCAACGGCGTCCGCGGCAAGGACAAGCTCGATGAGATCGTCGAGCGGTCGCTCAAGCAGGCGGCGCTGTGGGACGAGGTCAAGGACCGGCTGAACAAGTCCGGCCTCGGCCTGTCCGGCGGCCAGGCGCAGCGGCTGTGCATCGCGCGCACGCTCGCGGTGGAGCCGGACGTCGTGCTCATGGACGAGCCCTGCTCGGCCCTCGACCCGATCGCGACCGGCCGCATCGAGGACCTGATGCGCGAGATCAAGTCCCAGTACACGATCGTCATCGTCACGCACAACATGCAGCAGGCGACCCGGGTCAGCGACCGGACTGCCTTCTACTCCGTGCTGCGCGATGAGAAGAGCGACACCCGCACCGGCGTGCTCGTCGAGTACGGCCCCACGGCGCGGATCTTCGAGGACCCGCACGACGAGCGCACCCAGGCCTACGTCACCGGCCGCATGGGATAGCCGTCAGGCTCGGGAAGATCCGGTTATGCGGAACGGGCGCGGCTGACTCTCGGCCGCGCCCGTTCCGTTCCCGCTGACCGGGCGCTTCCCGGTCACTGTGCCCGTGGCCTGCGCTGTCCGCTGCCCGCGAGGTACACGACCCGGCGGGCGATGTTCACCGCGTGCGCGCCAAGCCGCTCGTAGTCCCGCGCCACCAGCGCCATCTCCATGGCCACGGGGACCGACATCTGCCCCGCGGCGAGCTCGGCGGTGAGGCTGCCGTGCAGCTCGTCCATGCCCTCGTCCCGCTCGGCCAGGGCCGCGGCGGCCTCCCGGTCACGCTCGTACCAGGCGTCGGCCGCCCGCCGCCACATCTCGGTGGAGAGGTCCCCCATCCGTCCCACCAGCCCCCTGGCGCGCGCCGTGAGGACGTCCCCGAGGAAGTGGCTCGCGCTGGCGGAGATGTGCACCACTAGGTCATGCGACCGCTCAAGCTCCGGCACGATGCGCAGCACGGAAAGCAGGAAGCGCAGGTCGGCCGCGACCGGCGCCTGGAGCAGTATCTCCTGGTTGGCCAGCGCCTCGACCTCGAGGTAGAGGGCATCGATAACCTGATCGCGCGCCGTCAGCGTCGCGAACGCCTGGGCATCCCCGTTAAGCAGCGCCTGGGTCGCCATCGGCAAACCCTCGGCGACCATCGCGAAGAGCTCGATGACCTTGCTCTCGATGGCATCAAGCTGGTTGTCAAACTCCTGCCGCTGCTCGCTCATACCCACAGCCTACGGAAAACAGGCGAAGGAAGGGCAACCGCCAGAAGGCCAGCAGGTAACGGCCCCCGTGCCGCGCAGGGCATCACGGGGGCCGTCATGAGCTGTCGTCAGACGAGCAGCTCGACCCGGGTGATCTGCCCGATGTCCGCGGTAACCGCCTGCTCCACCCGAACCGACCCGGGCGCGAGCACGCGCAGCGTCCACTCGCCGGGCGCGGCGAAGAAGCGGAAGCCGCCGTCCTCGCCGAGCGGCACCTCGGCGACGAACTCGTCGCCGGTGCCGAGCAGCCGGGCGTAGCCGGTGGACACCGGGGCGCCACCGCGGAGCACCTGGCCCTCGATGATCGCCTCCTTGCCCGCCTTGTCCTTCGTGATGGTCACGCCGCCCGCAGGCGCGCCGCAGCTGTCGTTGCTCACTTGCCCTCACCCAGTTCGATCGGCACGCCAACCAGCGAGCCGTATTCCGTCCACGAGCCGTCGTAGTTCTTCACGTTCGAGAGGCCGAGGATCTCGTGCAGCACGAACCAGGTGTGCGCGGAGCGCTCGCCGATCCGGCAGTACGCGATCGTGTCCTTGCCGAAGTCCACGCCGGCCTCGTCCTTGTACAGCGTGGCCAGGTCGCTGTCTGACTTGAACGTGCCGTCCTCGTTGGCCGCCTTGGACCAGGGAACGTTCTTCGCGGTGGGGATGTGCCCGCCGCGCTGCGCCTGCTCCTGCGGCAGGTGCGCCGGGGCGAGGAGCCGGCCGGCGAACTCGTCGGGTGAGCGCACGTCCACCAGGTTCCGCTTGCCGATCGCGTCGATGACCTCGTCGCGCTTGGCCCGCAGTGCGGCGTCCTGCTCCGAGGCGGTGTAGCTGGTCTTCTCCCGGGCCGGCACGTCGGTGGTCAGCTCGCGCGAATCGAGCTCCCACTTCTTGCGGCCGCCGTCGAGCAGCAGCACCTTGTCGTGCCCGTACAGCTTGAAGTACCAGTACGCGTAGGCCGCGAACCAGTTGTTGTTGCCGCCGTAGAGGACCACGGTGTCGTCGTTCGAGATGCCCCGCTCGGAGAGCAGCGCCTCGAAGCCCACCTTGTCCACGAAGTCACGGCGGACCGGGTCCTGCAGGTCCTTCTTCCAGTCGATCTTGATCGCGCTGGGGATGTGGCCCTTGTCGTAGGCGCTCGTGTCCTCGTCTACCTCGACGATGATGGTGCCAGGCGCACCAATGCGGGCCTCGACCCAGTCGGCGTCGACTAGGACGTCGGAACGGCTCATGGCTGAGAAACCTCCTTGTGCGGCGCGGCCGTTGCGGAGGCCGGCCGGATTCTTTGGATGAACAGGTACATGTGGCAGCCGAGGCAGAAGTCGAATGCCGCGTTAAGGAAGGCGGCGGCCAGGGCGAACGCCGCGAAGATGACGCCGAGCAGCGGCACGCCTGCCGCGAACCCGATCGTGCCGATCCCGGCGAACGCCATGCCGACGCCCTGGGAAAAGCGCGGCGGCGCCTCCGGCTCGGTCTTGGACGGTGGCCCGAGCCGCGGCCGGACCAGGTGGCGGAAGATGAGCCCGTAGGGGGCATAGCGCAGGCCTGCCAGCGCTCCGACGGCGAACACCAGCGTCTGCGCGAGTAGCAGCCAGCCAGCCGCCGCGTGCGAAACGCCGGCGATGATCAGGACTGCAGCGAGAACCACGGTGGTGATAGCCGCGCCGAAGCGCGGCCCACGGGAATCGACAAACCTGATCATCTTTGATGATCCAGTCCAGTCGAACCCTGTGGGTAAGGGCAAAGATGATCAGGTTTGATCATGGATCATGGCTCCAGAAACGCAGGTGAGCTGTTGATGAGTCTCTGCCTGCCCGCGGTGAAACCGCGTCGGTCAGGCGACGGCAGGCACGGGGCGCATACACATCGCGGTAGCGACCCGGCAGAAGTCAACAGCCCGCCGCTTGGTAAGCAGCATGTCCGCCATTCTCGTCCTTCCAGCGGTCATCGTCCCTGGGGCACAGGCAGTCCCCACCCCGGGAGTTGACGGCACTGCTCTGGAAGGCACGTACACGATGCTATTTCGTCGCGGCACCGCTGTCACCCCGCGGGCCTCTGGCCAGCACCCCATTGTCGCCTGATTTAGTGGGAAATTCAAGACGCATCTCCGGCGGCCGCGGGCACGGCCGCGCCCACCGCCGTGAGCAGGTCGGCCTTGCGCAGCGGGCCGGACGCCCGGCTGGTGACGCCGCCCAGCGCGTCAAGCACGAGGACGGTCGGGGTGGAAAGTACGTGGAGCCGCCTGGTCAGGTCCATCCGCGCCGCGGCGTCGATCTCAATGAAAGTGATCCCGGACCGCGAGGCCGCGACCTCGGCGAGCAGTTCCCTGGTCGGGCCGCAGTAGGCGCACACCGCGCTGGAAAACTGAACAAGGGTGACCTGCGCGCCCAAGGGGGCACCGAGATCCTCGGCGCTGAGCACTTCGCCCGGGGGCGGCGGCACGGCGGCGCCGCCCCCGGCCCGCTCGGCGGGAAGGACCGACGCCGGCCGCGCCGCGCGGAACCTGCCCTGGCGCTGCCGCACGGCGAAGCCCACCACGGAAGCCGCGGCGAGAACCACCACGAGTGCTATGAGGCCACCAACCACGCCTAGTCAAGCACCGCTGACGGTTACGGCTATTCCCGGTACGCCCGGATCCGCCCGGATCAGGAGGCCGGGATATCGATCGTTTGGCCGCGGGCGACGGTGAGCTGGAACCCAGTCACGTCCTTACTCGGCACCGCCGCCGACCCCGGGTACCAGACGGCGCCCTCGTCGTCGTCGGTGACCCAGCCGCCGACGAGGACGCGTTGCCCGGTCGAGTCGATCACGTAGAGCTGGCAGTTCGTGCCGACGGGAATGCCGGTGACCTTCGTGTCGAGCTGGGTACCCCAGCCCATCGAGCGGTAGCTGACCGTGGCGGTCATGGTGCCCGCCTGCCCCTGCACGTTGTCCCACGCGCTGTTCGGTGTGCCTGGGAACAACCCGGTCACGGCCGACGGCTGCGTGGTGCCCGAGCCGATCCGGAGGCCGCCGAACACGCCGGCCGCGATGACCAGCGCAGCGGCGAGGCCGAGCCCCGCCTCCCGCCAGCGGCGGCGCCGCCGCCGCGCCGCCGTCAGGTCGAGGACGGTGGCGAGCAGCTCGCGCGGCGGCTCGGTGATCTCGTCAAGGGGAACGGCCGGGCCGTCGGTCATCGCCAGGGCGATGGCCTCTTCCGTCGAGACGCGGGCGAGCAGCGCGGGCAGCCCGGCCAGGCCGGCCAGCTCGTCACGGCAGTCCCTGCAGGTGGCCAGGTGGGCGTCCACCAGCGCGCGCTCCGCGGGGTCGATGGCGCCGAGTACGTAGACGCCGAGCGAGACCCGGGCCTCCTGGCAGTCCATGGCCCGGGGCGCGTGCGGGGTCGTCCCACCGGACGGCGGGTGCGTCATGGCGCCAGCCCCCGTTCCTGCAGGGCCAGCTTGAGCGCCTTGAGCGCGTAGTACGTGCGGGACTTCACCGTGCCCGGCGGTATGCCGAGCGTGTTCGCCGCCTCGGCCACCGAGCAGCCGCGGTAGTAAGTCTCGACGATGACCGCGCGGTGGTCGGGCCGCAGCGACGCCAGGGCCTCCGCCACCGCCCAGGACTCAAGCGTGCGGTCCGCGTCGTCATGCGCGGGCAGCGTCTCGAAGGCCTCCTGCCCGGCCTCAGGCGGCCGGGACTGCCGCGCCCGGTAGGCGTCCACCGCCAGGTTGCGAGCCACGGCGAACAGCCAGGGGCGGGCCGGGCGGTCCGCGAGGGCCTCCGGGTGCCGCCAGGCTCGCACAATGGTCTCTTGCAACAGATCCTCCGCCTTCTGCCTGTCGCCGCTCGTCAGGTGCAGCGCGTACCTGAGCAGCGCTCCGCCGTGTTCGGCGTACAGCGCCCGGATAAAGGCGTCGTCGGCCATGCGTTCGCCGCTGGCCGATGCTGTGCTCGGCACATCACGTAGAACGTTGGCGTCGGGCGGCCGGTTCAACGGCGGCGGAGAATTTCGCTGCCCGGGCGGACCGGGATCAGTGCTCACGGTTAATCCATATACCGGGCCAAGGTACCTTAGCGCAACCAAATCGAGGCAAACAGTTACCGCTTGTAGTCAATGTTTCCTATGGGTACTAACCGCGAGGGGCGTGAAGCTCGTCACGTTTACTCATGGGATAACTACGTTCCCTGCCCGAGGAAGGCGACTCACCGCCATCATCCGGTCACACAGGTACCACGGGCACGGCCTCAGCCACCGGCGAACGGCGGCAGTACCTCGATCACGGCGCCATCCTCGAGCATGATCGACTCCTTGGCGGCACGGCCGACCGGATCAGCGTTTACCAGGAAGGACGACCGGGCGATGACGTCGGCCAGCCGCCTGTCCGGTCTCCTGCTCGCAACCACCGCATCGAGCACGTCGCGCAGGGTGACCGCATCCACGGACTCCTCGGGCAACCCCGCCGCGTCCTTAGCCGCGGCCCAGTACCTGATGATCACCCTGGACATATGGGTTATCCTCGTTTCAACTGGGACCTCGGGCGATGTTGCCCCCGGGGTCCTTTGTGTTTATACAGAGAAGTACGGGTGGACCGCCCGTAACCGGAGGTGGCGTCACGTGAGCGAGTTGCTGTTGATAACCGGCGTACTCGAGCCTTCATCGGAGGTTCTGCCTGCCCTTGGCCTCCTGCTGCACTCCGTCCGCGTGCTGCCCGCCGACCCTTCCGCGCTGGTCGAGGCACCGCCGGCCGACGTCATCCTGGTTGACGCCCGTCGCGACCTCGCCCACGCCAAGAGTATCTGCCGGCTGCTCCACACAACGGGGCTTGACTGCCCCATGCTCGCCATCGTCACCGAGGGCGGCCTTGCCGCGATCAGCGCGGAGTGGAACGCTGACGACGTGATCTTGAACACAGCCGGCCCGGCCGAGGTTGAGGCCAGGCTTCGCCTCGCCACCGGACGCCGGGCGATGCGCGCGGCCGCGGATGCCCCGGATGAAATCAGGTCAGGCGATCTTGCGATCGACGAGGCGACCTACTCGGCCCGGCTGCGCGGTCGCGTGCTTGACCTCACCTTCAAGGAGTTCGAGCTGCTCAAGTTCCTCGCGCAGCACCCGGGCCGGGTGTTCACCCGGGCGCACCTGCTGCAGGAGGTGTGGGGGTACGACTACTTCGGCGGCACCAGGACCGTCGACGTGCACGTCCGGCGGCTGCGCGCCAAGCTCGGGCCGGAGCACGAGGCGCTCATCGGCACCGTGCGCAACGTCGGCTACCGGTTCGTGCCAGTGAAGGGCTCGCCCGAGGACCGGGACGGCGTCGAGTTGCTCGCGCCGGACACCGCGCTCCCGGCGGACCGGTGAGCTGGCCGTCGCCCCCCGGCACTGTCATCACCGAAGGGCCGCTCTCCGCGACGCTGAGCGGGCAGGTGCAAGATCTCGCCGCGGCGGCGGCGAGCGCCGACGGCGTGACGCCGCTGTCCGAGGAGATCTTGCTCCAGATAAGGCACGGTAGCGGGCCAGGGTCCCGCGACCTCGTGTTGACCACGGCCGACGGCGCGCTGGCGGGGTTCGCGCACCTGGACGCGCCAGAGGCGGCGCAGGACGGTGACGCTAGCGGCGAGCTCGTTGTCCACCCGGGTCAGCGGGGCCGCGGTCTCGGCCGGGCGCTCAGCGCCGCCTTGATCGCGGGGGCCGCCGGAGCAGGCGTCCGGCTCTGGGCGCATGGCGAGCTGCCCGCCGCCGCGGGCCTGGCCAAGGCCGCCGGGTTTACCAGGTTCCGCGCGTTGTGGCAGATGCGGATGCCGCTTGCCGGCCTCACCGCGGCGTCGGCCGCGCCGGCGCCGGCCGGCGTTTCCATTCGCACCTTCCGTCCCGGTGCCGACGAGGAGGCCTGGCTGGCGGTCAACGGGCGCGCGTTCGCCCACCACCCTGAGCAGGGCTCATGGGACATGCAGGACCTGCTGCTGCGCGAGGCTGAGCCGTGGTTCGACCCGGAGGGCTTCTTCCTCGCCGAACGCGACGGACGGCTGGCCGGGTTCCACTGGACGAAGGTGCATCCCGGCGGCAGCGCGGGCGGCGCGCCGCTCGGCGAGGTCTACGTGGTCGGCGTCGACCCGGGTCAGCAGGGCGGCGGCCTCGGCCGCGCGCTGACTCTCGCGGGCCTGCGTCACCTGCGGGAGCGCGGGCTCGCCGAGGTGATGCTGTACGTGGACGAGGACAACACGTCCGCGGTCAGGATGTATGCGGCGCTCGGCTTCAGCCACTGGTCAACGGACGCGATGTACCGGCATCCCTGACTGGCTCGCCGGTCAGCGGCGCCGGATCCCGAGCGCCTCGTCGAGCTCGCTCTTAGAGAGCGGGCCGTCGCTCGCCGCGACGGTCGCGAGCACTTCGGCGTAGAGTTCGATCTCTCCCAGCGCCACGTCGTCGTGAACACGAAGGTCAACCTGCATGGGGATCGTGCTCACCTCCACTGAACGGGCACTCACTGACCGGGTACTCCTGGTTCCGCCCTTCAGGCTACGTCGAGACACCATTCCTCCGCATGACCCATCGGGGCCATTCGCAGACCACCCTTGTGTACCTTTTACCCGGCTTGCCGGTAACGATTCCGCCACCAGGTAGCGGAAATCCTCCGGTTCCGGTATTGGGCATTTGTTCACTTGAGGATCTGGACTCGCTAGGGCGACAACAGCCTCAGTAGTCACATATGTCCATTAATCTCGCACATACTGATGGTATGTCCATATATCTCAACGTAACTGAATGACTACAGCTTACGTCACAGATTGCCCGCGCGCCACGTCTCTGAGCGGGAGATTCGCCTGGGTTCAGCGGCGATTAGACACTGCCGTGCCAGGGTATGGCCTGTTTCGCTATAGCCCCAGTAATTACTCAGGGGCGCAGGACTAGGAATTCACACCGTTCACAACAGGCCAAGTTAGGATATAACGGGACACTCGGCCATTTGGGTTGCGGCGGGTGGTCTTACCGGGGAAGAGTCTGCAGGGTAGCTCTCCCCTAACTCATGTTCGTGCCGTGCTCAGCGAGGACCCGGCGGCCGCGTCGCGCTTGACCGCGCACCGCGCCCCGGCCGTCAGCGTCGAGGACGGCGCGAGCCCCTGCGGCCCGCCAAGCTTGTCCCGATACGCGGGTAAGCCCGCGATCAGGCCTGGCCACCGTTAGACTTCGGACAACGTCCCCGCAGACCTCTCAGGACTCAAGATTCTCGTGATGCCATGAATGAAAACAGTGACCTCCTGCCGAACCTTCTGCATGAAGAGTTCGAGATGCAGATGCGCGGCTACAGCCGCCGCCAGGTTGATGACTTCGTAGCGCGCCGTAACAACGAGATCCGGGAGCTCGAGCAGCGGCTCGCCCGGACCCTCGACGACTCCGAGCACCTGCGCCGTGAGCTTTCCACCGTGCGCCAGCAGGCGCTCTCCGGCAGGCCCGCGCACGAGGAGGTCAGCGAGCGGATCTCGCAGATACTCAAGCTGGCGGACGACGAGGCGAAGGCACAGAAGAACAAGGCCGACGACGACATCGCCAAGCAGCGGTCCGATGCGCAGCAAGAGTCGGACCGGGTCCGCGCCGAGGCGCGCGAGCAGGCCGAGCGGATGCTGACCGCAGCGCAGGAGCAGGCGGAACGGACCATTTCCGCCGCGCGCAACGAGGCGGACAAGACCCGCACCGCGGCGCGCACCGAGGCCGACCGGCTGACCAGCGACACCCGCAAGAAGGCGGACGCTGCCATCGCCAACGCCAAGGGGCAGGCGAAGAAGGTGCTCGACGAGGCCACCGCCCGGGCGACCGCGATCCACGACGGCGCCGAGCGGCGGCTCAACCTGCTCAGCACCAGGCACGCGGAGACCGTGCGGCGGCTGACCGACATCCTGGACGGCGTGCAGGGCCTCGTGGCCGCGGAGGCCGCGCGCATGTCGCTTGAGGAAGAGGTCAACCAGTCGGTGAGCAGGGCGGTCAGCATGGCGGAAGCGGCCGACGCCGCCGCGGCCGCGGCGGCTAAGGAAGACGAAGGCCCGGACAGCGACGAGCTGGCCCGGATGGCCCCGCCGGCCCCGGATACGGTCGCCAACGGGTCCGTCGCGCCGCCGCACGCCGAGGACGGCCGGCCGGCCGTGCCGGGCCGACCCGGGCTGACAAGCAGGCTTGGGCCGCCCGCCGAGGAACCGCAGCTCGACCCGCTCGACGGGCCCTCCTCCGGCCTGCTGCCGCCGCCCGACGGCCAGCGCGGGCCGATCGCCCGGCCCGGCCTGGCCCCCTCCGGCCCGCCCCATGGCGCGGGCCCCGGCCGCCACGTCGGCCGGGAGGGCCGGGAGGACAGCGGGCCCCGTCCGCAAGCCCCCGTCGGTACGTCGCCCATGGGTGGCCTCAGCGACCTGTTCGGTGACCGCGACCCTGGCCGCGGCCAGATCGACCCCGACGAGCCGACAGAAGGCATCCGCCTCCTGCAGTAATCATCCGGGGGGCGACCCCCCGGACGAGTGCTCCAATCTTGCCGTTGTCTGTCAGTTCGATCCACGTAGGGCAGGCCAAGATTGGAGTACTCGACCCCCCGATGTTCGCTGGGGCGGGCCTGATCGCGGAAAGCGCGATCTTATCAGGCCCGTCCCAGCGAACGAGGGCTGCGGGCGCACGCGGTTCCGCGCAGTTAACCGACGGTCTTGACGCCAGAGCCCGTGCTTGGGTCGGCGAGCGCGTCCAGGCGCTTGAGTATGACGCCCTCGCGCAGTGCCCACGGGCATATCTCCAGCTGGGCGAGCCCCAACAGGTCCATCACGGCGTCCGCGACGATGGCGCCGGCCGGCAGCTGCGCCGCCCGGCCCTCCGACACGCCGGGTATCCGGGCCCGCTCGGTCCGGTCAAGCGCGGCAAGCCGCTCGGCCCACTGGCTCACGTCGCCGTGGCTGAGGAACCGCTTCGTGTAAACGCCCTCGTTCGACGGCGCCGCCCCGGCGATCCTGGCGAGCTGCCTGAAGGTCTTCGACGTGCCGACCGCGTGATCGACCGCGCCACCGCGGCGCAGCCCGCCGCCCATCCGCGCGACCTCCGCCCGCACGCGCCTGCGCAGCGCGCGCACCTCATCGGGTGACGGGGGGTCCGCAGTAAACCAGTCCCTGGTCAGCCGCCCGGCACCAAGCGGCAGCGACATCACGGCCTCGGGCTCCTCGTCCTGTCCCACGGCGATCTCAAGCGACCCGCCGCCGATGTCGACCACGAGCAGCCGCCCCGAGGACCAGCCGAACCACCGCCTGGCGGCCAGGAACGTCAGCCGCGCCTCGTTCTCGCCGGAAAGCACCCTGATGATGGCGCCGGTCCGGTCCTGAATGCGGGCGAGCACGTCGTCGCCGTTAGCCGCGTCACGCACCGCCGAGGTGGCGAAGGCGAGGAAGTCCTCGACGCCCTTGTCCTCCGCGATGCGCAGCGCCTCCTCGACCACCTCGGTGAGCCGCTTCTCGCCAACCTTAGACAGCGTGTTGGCTTGCTCCAGGTGGGCGGCGAGGGAAAGCTCGACCTTATGCGAGAAGGCGGGCAGCGGACGGGCGCCGGGGTAAGCATCAACTACCAGCATGTGGACGGTGTTCGAACCGATGTCCAGTACCCCCAGTCGCATGACTTGACCGTACCTTCCATCACAGACCACAGGGCGACATGTCAAAGAACATCACAGCTCATCCGATACGTACCCAGCACCGTTCCTAGTCACCGCGCAATAGTGAGTTTTGCCCGGTGGGCGCCCGCGAACGGTCCTCGGGCGCCTGGTTGCCTGCCGTTGTCCTGACCCTGCCTGCTCATCGCCCGGTCGGGTACCGTCGCCTCATGCGTAACGGCGAAGTCTCCTACTGGTGGCAGGCGCGGGGCGGGTTCCCCGCCCGGCGGTCATCGCTCCCCGGGCCGCTCGAGGCGGACGTGTGCATCGTCGGCGGCGGGTACACCGGGCTGTGGACCGCGTATTACCTGGCGGGGCTGCGACCCAGCGCGCGGATCGTGGTGCTCGAGGCGGCGTTCGCAGGCTACGGCGCCTCAGGGCGCAACGGGGGCTGGGTCACCGCGGAAATGCCAGGGTCACGCGCCCGCTACGCGCGGGCGGCGGGCGGGACAGCCGGGGTCAGGGCGCTCGAAGAGGCACTGCGGTCCACCGTGGACGAGGTGGGCCGCGTCTGCGCGGCCGAGTCGATCGACTGCGACTTCGTCAAGGGCGGCCGCCTGACGGTCGCCACCACGCCTTCGCAGCTCGCCAGGATGCGCGCGGGGCTCGCCGCGGACCGGGAGTGGGGCGACGGTGACGACGTCTACCAGTTCCTGTCCCGCGAGGAGATGCGCGCCCGGGTCAACGTGGCGGGTGCCCTCGCCGGCGTGTACGCGCCCGCGAGCGCCCGGATCCAGCCGGCCACGCTCGCCGCCGGGCTCGCCGCGGCGGCGGAGCGGCGCGGTGTCGAGATCTACGAGGCGACCCCGGTGTCGATGATCGAGTCCTCCGGTGCCGGGCCGGCCGCCGTGGCCCGGACGAAGTTCGGCGACGTGCGCGCGCGGTCTGTGCTGCGCTGCACCGAGGGATACACCGCGGCGCTGCCCGGGCTGCGGCGGGCACTGCTGCCGATGGCCAGCCATATGGTGGTGACCGAGCCGCTCACGCCGGCAGTGTGGCAGGAGATCGGCTGGGACGGGTGCGAGACGATGGGCGACGCGGCGCACGCCTACATGTACGCGCAGCGCACCGCGGACGGCAGGATCGCGCTCGGTGGGCGGGGAGTCCCGTACCGTTTCGCCTCGGCCACCGACCACCTGGGGACGACCGACCAGTCCACGGTAGAGGCACTCACCCGGGTACTGCGGCGGATGTTCCCGGCTGCCGCGGGCGCCGGGATCGCGCACGCCTGGTGCGGCGTGCTCGGCGTGCCCCGTGACTGGTGCGCGACAGTCACCTACCACCCCGCCTCCGGTATGGGCTGGGCGGGCGGCTACACCGGGACGGGCGTCGCCGCGGCCAACCTAGCCGGGCGCACCCTGGCCGACCTGGTGACGGGAGAGAAGTCGGAACTGACTACCCTGCCCTGGGTGGGGCACCGCAGCAGGACCTGGGAACCTGAGCCCGCACGGTGGGCGGGCGTGCACGGGCTGTACGCGCTGTACCGGCTGGCCGACCGGCTCGAGTCGGCGCCCGACGGCGCCGGTACCGCGCAGGTGCGGGCCGGCGAGGCCCTCGGCCGCGTGGGCGACAAGATCTCCGGTATCCCGCACTAGCGCGGGCCTGCCGCACGGCCCGGGCCGAGAAGCGGCCCGGCGCACGCAGGGCGGCTTCCCCGGTGCGACTGGCCGGTCAGATTCGCGAGACGGGGCCGGAGAGAAGGAGGTTCACTGGTCCTGTGTCTGGCTTGAGTGACAACGAAGCGGGTCCGGCGTCGCCGGGAGAGCCCGCGGCGCCCGAGGTCGCCGAAGGCATCCAGTCGCTGCACGACCGGATCGACGATCTCCACCGGCTGGTGGCGCAGCGACTTGAGGCGGAGGGCGGGCACGCGGGCGAGTGGCTGCACGAGCGCGCCGCGACCGTCCACCCGCGCTCCGCGCTGCCCGCCTGGCGCCGCAAGACCCAGGGCGAGCTGCGCTGGCCCGTCGCGGTGACCGTCGCGCTTGGCATCGGGCTCCAGATTGCGGTGCCCGGGCGGCTGGTGCTCGTGCACCCGTCATGGATACTCCCCGCCGTGCAGGGCTCGCTCCTGATCATCCTCATCGCCGCCAACCCGCACAGGATCGACCGCCAGTCCACGGTGATGCGGTCGCTGAGCCTGGTGCTCGCCGCGGTACTCAGCCTGGCCAACGGCTGGTCGGTCGCGCGGCTCGCGTTCGACATCACGCACGGGAACAAGGGGCAGACGCCCGGCCAGCTGCTCATCACCGGTGCCCTCATCTGGCTGACCAACGTGATCGTCTTCGGGCTGTGGTACTGGGAGTTCGACCGCGGCGGCCCGGTCGCCCGGGCGCTCAACCTCAAGAACCGGTACCCCGACTTCCAGTTCGTGCAGATGGTCAGCCCGGCGGAGATGGTGCCGCCGGACTGGGAGCCGTTCTTCATCGACTACATGTACCTGGCGTTTACCAACGCGGCGGCGTTCAGTCCGACGGACGTGATGCCGCTGTCCCGCTGGGCGAAGGTAGCGATGACCGTGCAGTCCATCATCTCGATCGTGACCGTGGCGCTCGTGGTATCCCGCGCGGTCAACATCCTGCCCTCCGGCTGACGGTTGTCTTTCGCGGGGACGACCCGTACCACCCGCACGGACGGTTGCCTACCGATGGAGGACGTGTACAGCGAACGATCTTCCGGCGTAACGTGCATCTCATGTTGCTGCCCACATCATTGGTTGGAAGCTATCCGCAGCCTGACTGGCTTATTGACCGGGCCAAGCTGGCCGGCCGCTTCCCGCCCAGGGTCCGCGCTCGCGAGCTGTGGCGCGTTGCCCCGGAGTTCCTCGCCCAGGCCCAGGCCGACGCCACGCTGCTCGCGATCCGCGCGCAGGAGGACGCCGGCCTCGACATCATCACCGACGGCGAGATCCGCAGGGAGAGCTACTCCAACCGGTTCGCCACGGCGCTCGACGGCGTGGACATCGATAACCCGGGAACCGCGCTTGACCGCAGCGGGCACCCTAACCAGGTGCCGCGGGTAACCGGCCCGATCCGCCGCAAGCACCCGGTCGAGGTGCCCGACCTGGAGTTCCTGCGCGCGCACACGTCACGGACGATCAAGATCACCGTGCCCGGGCCGTTCACCATGGCGCAGCAGGCGCAGGACGACCACTACGGATCACGGGAAGCGCTCGCCCTTGGCTACGCCGAGGCGGTGAACGAGGAGATCAGGGACCTGTTCGCGGCCGGGGCCGACATCGTGCAGCTCGACGAGCCCTACCTGCAGGCCAGGCCCGCCGAGGCCGCGCAGTACGGGGTCAAGGTGATCAACCGGGCGCTCGACGGGGTGACCGCACTCGGCACCACCGCGCTGCACCTGTGCTTCGGCTATGCGGCGATTATCCACGAGCGGCCTGCGGGGTACTCGTTCCTGCCCGAGCTCGCCGCCTGCGACGTCGAGCAGATCTCCATCGAGACCGCGCAGTCCGGCCTCGACTGCTCGGTGCTTGCCGAGCTTGACGGCAAGACGATCATTCTCGGCGTGATCGACCTGTCCGATCCCGCGGTTGAAACGCCGGAGGTCGTCGCCGACCGGGTGCGGCGGGCGCTGCCGCACGTGCCGGCCTCAAGGCTCGTGCTCGCGCCCGACTGCGGCATGAAGTACATACCGCGGGAGAGCGCGGACGGCAAGATGGCCGCGATGGCGGCCGCGGCGGCCCAGCTGCGCGCGGAGCTGAGTTAGGAGCCCTCGTTACCGGCGAGGCGGCGGATACGGCCCGTCTTCTGTCCGCGCGTACGGCCTGCTGAGCAGGCTGGGCTCGTCGGTGCCACGGAAGGACCCGGTGGCCCGCGGCACCGCGCCAGTGCCGAGCCGGAAGGAGCCCGTGTTGCGCAGTGCCCGTGAGGCGCCGGTGATGCGGGTGGTGTCCACCCGCTTGACCGCACCCGGTACCACGTTGCCGACCAGCGCGGGCGCATCGGCCGGCTGCCGCCAAGCCGGGTTGTCTGTCGTGACCGCCGTCGGGTAGTCGTCCGTCTCGCGGGCGGGCGCGTCGGGGCCCGCTACCTCCGCCACGCGCGGCGTGCGCCAGCGGGACGGTATGAACAGCGGGAAGACGAGTACGGCGCCCGCTGCCCCGAGGACCCCGTTGAAGAGCAGCCCCTCCCAGCCGGCGCCGAACGCGTGCGAGCGCAGCGGGATGAACGCCACCGCGCGCCGCACGCTCACCAGGTAGAGCGCGGTCCACGCGAGGAGCAACAGGCCGGGCAGCCCGGCGGCGAGCGGCGAGATCCGGGAAATCACGACGAGCAGGCCGGCCAGCACCGCGGTGCCGAGCACCGCCGCGAGCGCCAGCAGCATCTCGTGGTTCGAGAGCAGGGAGCCGCCGCCGGCCGGCAGCGCGGCCTGCTGTCCCGGCGGGACGGGGAGCTTGAGCAGTCGCAGGTATCCCCATGAGCCCGCGAAGAACATGACCGCGGTCACGGCAACCGCCAAGGCAGTCCCGTAGAGATGTCGCACGTCTCCCCCTTCGAGGTTTTCCCCGCCTTGGTCACGGTTTCATAACCGTAGTGTCATACGTTACATGCGGGTATCAGCGCGGCGAGTGCGCTTGCCGAAGTCTCTCGCCACGATTCTGGACGGCCGCACTGACCAATGACCTCGGCGGCCAGTACCTCTCGGCCGGCCAGCGGGACGAGGCATGGAGTGGCACCAGGGACGAGGAGTGCCGCCAGGGACGGGCCCGGCCCAGGAAATGATGAAATTCCGGATTCAGCCGGGCAACAGCCCGGCGCGGCATCGCGGCAATTCTGTAGTCTCGGGGAGTAATGGTGGATCAACAACCTTTGACGCAATAAGTTCCGCGTGGCGAAAAATCGCAGGAGAAACTACATGGGCGTCCCTCTCTCCCCCGGTCAGGCAGCCTCGCGAAAGACGCATTCGATTAGTTTCTATTTCGGAACTCGTCTAATTGTGCCGGTGGCGTGCCTGGCGGTCCTGTGGGGACTGGCAACGGCCACGGTGCTCATCGGTTACCGGCACCGGTGGCACTGGCTGGTATCCGCCAGCCAGGCACACCCCGCGCTGGCAGGCGCGGCGATCATCGCGGGCGGCGGCGTCGTCGTCGTCCTGGTCGCCGCCGCGCTGATGGGCAGGATCGCCCGGCGGCTGACGCGCGAGGTCGACAGCCTCGCCGCCGCGGCCACGTACCTGGCCGACGAGGCGCTGCCCCGGACGGTGGCGGCCCTCCGCGACGGGCAGCAGGCCGCGGACATGACCACGACCGCGGCGCGGCCCCGGGTCAGGCCGGAGCCGTCCGTCACTCAGCTCGCTGCCGCGGCGGATGCCATCGCGCGCATGCACCGCTCGGCGGTGGCGTCCGCGACCGCCGAGACCAGCCTGCGCAGCGGCTTCAGGAAGATCCTGGTCAGCCTGGGCAAGCGGAACCAGTCCCTGCTGCACAGGCAGCTGCGCATCATCGACACGCTTGAACAGCAGGCGTCGAGTCCGGCTGCGCTCGCTGAGCTCTTCACGCTCGACCACCTCACCACCCGGATGCGCCGCCACGCCGAGAGCCTGACGATCCTGTCCGGCATCACGCCGGGGCGCTCATGGGCCGGGCCGGTGCCCGTCATCGACGTGATGCGCGCCGCCGCCGCCGAAGTCGAGGACTACACCCGCGTCACCGTCGTCTCCGATTCCGACGAGGCGGTGACCGCGTCGGCGGTGACCGACATGATCCACCTGCTTGCCGAGCTCATCGAGAACGCGACCCTGTTCTCGCCGTCGAGCACGCGCGTCGAGGTGCGCGCGGAGCGGGTGGCCAACGGCTTCGCCATCGAGGTCGAAGACCGCGGGCTCGGCATACCAGCCGACCAGTTGCTCGTGCTCAACGCGCAGCTCGCCAGCCCACCCGACTTTGACCAGGCCGACGCCGACCGGCTTGGCCTGTTCGTCGCGGGCAGGCTCGCGGCCAGGCACGGCGTCCACGCCTCGCTCACCTCCTCCCCCTACCGGGGCATCAAGGCGGTCCTGGTGCTGCCTGACGCCATCGTGGCGCCCGCACCAGGGCGGGAAGCGACGGAGAACGCGGTCAGCGGCGCGGCCGCCAGCAGGAGCGCCCGGCTTGACCTGCTGGCGCCGGACGTGCTCTCGCTGGCTGGCGCGGGCCTGGCGACCGGATCGCCCCAGGCCGGCCTGGCGCCGCAAGCCGATGCCTCAGGCACCGTGACGGCCACCACGACCCGCGGCCTGCCCAGGCGGGTCCGGCCGGGCGGGCAGCCCCAGGCCGAGTCGGCGAGTTCCCTGGCCGAGGCCCCGGCGACGAGGCAGGACCCCGTCGAGAGCCCCGCGCCGGAGGCTGCGCGCAGCCTCGCGGCCTCACTGCAGACCAGTTGGCAACGGAGCCGACAGGAGAATCAGGCACCGGATTCCGAGTTCATGGCCCCAGAGCAGCTACCGACGCGTCACGACGCTACGGCACCGCACAGCACACCCGAGTGAGGACTTATGGCCGCAAATGCCGCAGACGGCGGCACCCCAGCGAGGGATCTCGCCTGGCTGCTTGACGACCTTTCCAGCCGGCTCGCTGATTTCCGCCGGGCGGTAATCCTGTCAAGGGACGGCCTGCTGATCGCCGCGTCCCAGGACCTGTCCCGTGAGGACGCCGAGCACCTGTCCGCCGTGGCGGCCGCGATGCAGAGCCTGGCGGCTGGAACAGGAGACCGCTTCCAGTCCGGCGGGGTACGGCAGACCATCGTTGAACTAGAGGGCGGCATCTTCTTCGTCATCGCGGCGGGCGAAGGCAGCTGCCTGGCCGCGCTCTGCCCGCCCGAAGCCGACGCGGGCACGGTGGCCTACGAAATGGCGATGCTGGCCAAGCGCGCACGACCGCACCTGGCGGCACTGCCGCGGTTCCCGGCGACCGAGATCCAGGTGCAATGACCGTGCCGCCTGGCGACAGGTGGCGCCCAAAGGGCTCCGGGCCCGTGGTCCGGCCCTACGCCGTGACCGGCGGCCGGACGGAGCCCGCGCACGGCGAGCTACTTGACCTTGTCGCCGTGGTCGTCGCCACCGGGCAACCGGTGACCGCCGACGACCGCATGCGGCAGACCCCCGAGCACCGCGCGATCCTCGAGCTCTGCGGCAGCCACGTCACCGTGGCGGATCTCGCGGCCGACACTGGGCTGCCGGTCGGCGTGGTGCGCGTCCTGCTCGCCGACCTGACCGCGCAAGGAGCCGTCACCGTGGTACCCAAGCGACCTGCCAGCCAGCGAACAGAGCACGACGTGCTCCAGGAGATTCTGAATGGCCTCCGCGCACTCTGAGACGGCCGGCCCAGCTGCCGCGCCCGCCCGGCCCGCCCCAAGCTCCGGCCCGTTCACCGCGCACAAGATCCTCATCGCCGGCGGCTTCGGCTCTGGCAAGACCACCCTTGTCGGCGCCATCAGCGAGGTCAGGCCGCTGCGCACGGAGGAGACCCTGACCACGGCGAGCGTCGGACTCGACGACCTTTCTGGCGTCGACGGCAAGACCACCACCACCGTCGCGCTCGACTTCGGCCGAATCACGCTGGGGCGCACCGTCGCGCTGTACCTGTTCGGCCTCCCCGGACAGGAGCGCTTCTCCTTCATGTGGGACGAGCTTTCCTACGGAGCGCTCGGTGCCGTCGTGCTCACCGACGTCAGGCGGCTGAGTGACTGCTTCCCCTCGGTCAACTACTTCGAGGCGCAGCGGCTGCCGTTCGTCGTCGCCATCAACTGCTTCGACACCGCGCCCCGCTACGAGGTGGACGAGGTACGGGCCGCGCTCGACCTGGACGAGGGCGTCCCTGTCGTGCTGTGCGACGCGCGCGACGTCGCCTCGGTGAAACAGGTGCTGATCAAGCTCGTGGAGACGATTTCCGTCAGCCGGTCAAGGACATAGGGAGAGCGGCCTTGGACAGTCATGTACTCACGCCAGCGCCTGCCACCGGACGCGCGGAAGACGGGCAGGCACCGCCTGCCCAGCCGGACTGGGCCGCGGTCGCGCCGCCCCTCGCCGCGGGCTACGTCCCGCGGCCGGAAACCGGCCAGGCACTTGACGCCGCGCTCCTCCCCGGCTCCACGACGGTGCTCGTTCCTGACCGCTCTGGTCCCGGGATAAGGAACTGGCGTGACGCGAGCGGCAAGACCCAGCTCGCCGTGGCGGCCGCGCGGTCGCTATGGCAGGGCACCACGGTCGAGCTGGTGATCTGGCTGACCGCTACCAGCCGGGCGTCGGTCCTCTCCGGGTACGCGGAGGCGGCCGCGCGGACCGGGGTCGTCACGGGAGGCAATCCCGAATCCGTCGCCGCCCGGTTCATCGCCTGGCTGCGCGACACGCCTCGCCCCTGGCTGGTCGTATTCGATGACCTCAGCGCAGGCGTCGACCTCGACAAGCGGCTCTGGCCAAGCGGGGCGAACGGGCGGGTACTGATCACCACCGCCGACCCGGCCACGGTCGCGGGGCGGCCCGCGCGCCTCGTCCCCGTCGGCCCGTTCAGCCGCCGGGAGGCGCTCAGTTACCTGCTCGGCACGCTCACCGCCGACCTGGACCAGCGGCAGGGTGCCATCGACCTGGTCGCGGAGCTCAGCAACGAGCCGCTGGCGCTGGCCCAGGCCAGCGCGGTGATCGCCAGCTCTGAACTGACCTGTCACGAGTACCGCGAGCACTTCGTGCGCAGGCGGGAACAGGCAGTCGCGGTGACGCGCGGCACCGAGGCCGCGATCACCTGGATGCTGTCCATGGAGCACGCCGACCTGCTGTCGCCAGGCACCGCGCAGTCCCTCCTCGTGCTCGCCGCGCTGCTTGACGGCAACGGAACACCGGGCACCATCCTGACGACCGGCGCCGCGCGGCGGTACTGCGCGGACGCGACGGCCGACCGCGGCGGCCAGCCGGTCGAGGTCGGGCTGGCCGCGCTGGAGAGAGCGGGCTTGCTGTCCGTCGACCCCGAGCGGACGCCGCCGGTCGTGCGGATGAGCTGGCCGGTCCAGGCGGCGGTCCGGGCGGCCATGCCGGGCGGGATGCTGGCGGGCACGGCGCTCGCCGCGGCGGACGCGGTGCTTGAGGCGTGGCCCGCGACGGACACAGAAGACGGGCTGTCCCGCGGCCTGCGCTCGTGCGTTGACAGCCTGCGCGGTGCGGCGGGACGCGCGCTGTGGGAGGGAGGCTGCCACCTGGTGCTGCTGCGCGCCGGGCGCAGCCTGGACACCGCGCGGCTGACCGGGCCGGCGGTCTCCTACTGGAAAGACCTCGCCGCCGCCGCAAGCCAGTTCCTCGGCCACGACCATCCCGCGATCTTTGAGATCAACGAACGGCTGGCCCGCGCCTACCTGGCGGCCGGGCGGGCGGCCGACGCGATCTCGCTGCTGCAATGGGCCCGCCAGGTGCGGGCGGCCAGGCTCGGCCTGGATCACCCGGACACGCTGGACATCACGCGAAGCCTCGGCCTCGCGCTGGTGAGCGCGGGACGGTTCGGCGAGGCGGTCGCCGTACTCGGCGAGGCCGCGGCCTGCTGCGAGCGATCGTCCGGCCGCAGCGGCCTCCCGGCCCTGTCCGCGCGGGAGGACCTGGCCGCCGCGCACCGCGCCGCGGGCGAGTTCTCCGCCGCGATAGAGCTCTACCGGGCCACCCTGGCGGATCGCGAGCGCATGCAAGACCCGCGGCATGCCGACACCATCGCCATCCGCCAGAAGCTTGGCGAGGCGTACCTGGCCGCCGGCCAGGCCAAGGCCGCCATCGGGCAGTACGAGCGGGTGGTGTCGGACCGGGAGCGGGTTCTCGGACGGGAGCACCTGCTCACCACCGCCGCCCGCGGCGCCCTCGGCACCGCCTACCACGCGGCGGGCAAGATGGCCTCGGCGGTCCGGCTGGCGGAGCGCACGCGCGACGAGTACGCGAAGGTACTCGGGCCTGACCACCCGGACACGCTGGCCGCCTGCGTGAACCTGGCCCACGCCTACTACGGCGTCGGGCGCGTCACCGACGCGGCGAAGCTGCTGCAGCAGACCATCGAGCGCGGCGAGCAGAGCCTCCCGGCGTTCGATCCGCTGATCGTGGCCGCCCGGAGCAGCCTCGCGAACATTAGCGGTACCGGGGCCTAGCCGGGACAGGAGCGGGGCCGGGACCTGAGCAGCGGGAGCCGGGAACAAAGGGGAAGGACATGCGATGGCGGCTCCCGATCTGGCGAGCGGCGGCTTCGCGCGGGCGGAGCGGCGCCTGCTCCGGGTCGACCCGCTGCTGCCGTGGCCGCTGCCCGAGGCGCCGCACTGCGGAGCACCGCTCGGCACCGGTGACGAGGCGGGGGCGGCGGCCCTGGGACGGTGCGAGCACTGGGCGGCCGAGCCTGGGTCACTCGACCCGTCCTGGGGGGCCGCGCGGCGCTTCCAGCTCATCCCCACGATCGCCGGCCCTGACGTCGCCGCCGGGCTCGGGCAGCTGCTCGCTCAGTGGCGCGACCACCTGGCCGCGGTGCCGGGAAGCGGCGCGGATGACACCGCCGCGATCGTCGCCTGGCCGAGCCGCGACGCGGACGGCGTCTTGACGCTGCTGCGACATGGGTTTGACCCGCTTGAGGTGCTCGCGGTGCGCACCGCGCCGCGCCGCCGCGCCCCTGCGCCACTGACCCCGGAACCGCTGCCCCGGGAGCGCGGCGACGGCGACGGTACCCTCCGGGTCAGGCGCGCCTTGATGCCGGACGCCGACCTCGTCGCCCGGCTGGCGATCGAGGTGATCAGGTTCGATTCCCGCTTCGGCGCGGTCAACGAACGGCCGGATACCCTGGCGGCGCTGCGCCGGGAGGCGGCCGGCCTGCTCGCCGGGCCTGAGCCGTGGGCCTGGCTGGCCGAACGGGACGGCGAGCCCGTCGGGCTGCTCGCCGCGCAGCGGCCGGAGGCGGCGCACTGGATCGCCCCCATGGTCGGCCAGGCACCCGCCGCCTACCTCATGCTGATGTTCGTCGATCCGGCTGAGCGGGGCAGCGGCACCGGCGGCCGGCTGGTAGCCGAGTTCCACCGCGAGGCCGACGCGGCGGGCGTGGCGGTGACGCTGCTGCACTACGAGCAGCTCAACCCGCTCTCCGTGCCCTTCTGGAGCCGTCACGGCTACCGGCCGCTGTGGACGACCTGGCAGGCGACGCCGGCCAGCGCGATCCGCTGACCGGCGTCGTTCACGGAAACTACCGAGCGGCCGGCACCGTGCCCGGGTCGCTCTCCCGCGGAATCTGGAAGAACCACGACTTCAGCACGAACCTGGCGACCAGCATCAGCAGGAGGCCGACCACGACGATGCCGAGCATCGAGAAGTTCTGCGCGGCCGGCGCGGCGGACATCGACTTCTCCACCATCCAGACGAGGAAGCCGGCCGAGGCGAGCGGCAGCACGCCGAGGACCAGCGCGTCCCGCGCGTTGGAGAACACGCGGCGCCGGTAGTAGACGATGGCGGCGAGCGCCGTGAGCACGTAGAAGATTGCGAACAGCAGCCCGGTGAGGTCGACTACGTAGGTGAACGCGTTCTGCACGGAGGTGGCGATCAGGTAGACCCAGGCGGCCGCGATCACGACAAGACCGAAGACCACGCTCGCGGCGGCCGGCGTCTGGAAGCGGCGCGGCACGTTGCTGAGGAACTCGGGCAGCGCGCGGTAACTCGCCATCCCGTAGACGATCCGGGCGCCGACCACGATGCCGGTCCCGGTGGTCGCGATCACCGAGAGGGCAAGGGACAGGGCCATGACCTTGGCCCAGCCGCTGCCGCCGAGTGCCTGCGCCACGTACACCAGCGCGTCGGAGGAGTTGTTCGCGAGGTCCTTCGACGACACCACGCCCTGCAGGCCCACCTGGGCCAGCGTGTAGATGACGGCGAGCAGCGCGACCGCGATGAGCGCGGCCCGGCCGGGGTTGACCCGCCGGTGCTTGACCTCCTCGTTGACGTAGATGGTCCCGTCCCAGCCGCTGTAGGCGAATACCGCGATGAGGAACCCGCCCACCAGGTCGCCGTTGCCGCCGATCCCGGTCGGTCGGAACCAGCCGCTCGTGATCGGGACGGTGCCCGCGTGGTGGCCGAGCACGAAGACCAGGCCCCAGATCGACATGCCGACCAGGATCGTGTACTCGACAACTGCCATGACGACCTGGGTGCGCGCGGTGAGCCTGATGCCAACCACCGCGATCGTCGTCATGAGCACGCCGATGGCGGTGGCGATGGCGACGTCGGCGAACTTCGTCTCGGAGGCGTTGAAGATGGCGAGCACGGACGGCCCGAGCACCTCGACGCCGCTGAGCGTGCCGAGCACGTAGCCGGCGATCATCAGCCATCCGGTGAAGAAGCCCAGGTACGGGTTGATCGAACGGCCGACCCACTCGAATGACGCGCCGGCGTTGGCGTTCCACATGTTCAGCCGGCGGTACGCGTTGGCGATGATCAGCATCGGGACCGCGCTGATCAGGAGAACGGGGCCGCCGCCGTAGCTCGCCGTCGCGGCGAGCGAGGCGAGCGTGATGCCCACCACCGCCGCCGGGGCGGACGTGGCCATGCCGATAACGGTGTCCTGCGCCACCCCGATCGCGTCGGGTTCAAGCCGGGCCGGGGGGGCCGGGGCGGTCCCCGGAAGAGCGGTCGCGGACGGCTCAGTCATGATGCTCCTTTATGGATTGCCTGCCCGTGCTGCACATTCGCGGGGCTATTTGACCCCTTCGCGGCGCGATTCTATTCCGCGGCACCGTGTGATCATAACGGCATTTCGGACGTTTGCCCATAAGTTAGCTAGGAATTAACAACAGCATGAAACATCGTTATTTATCGATGTTTGAATTCACCGCGCGGTCGCAATTCGGCGTGGCCGGCTTGGCCGTGCGAGCGACGCGAAAATGCTTGTCAGGCACCTTCCAGCGGCACCTCGCTGCCCATCAGCGCGCCGTACGCCTCGATGGCGAGGTCGATGTCCTTCGACGCCATGTGGCCGACGAGGAAGGCCAGGCCTTCACGGCCGAGGTCACCCATCATGCCGAGCAGCGTGATCAGGCGCTCGGCGTGCTCCGGGGTGATCTCCTCAGGGGGATTCATGGGGCTTAGGGTACCTTTGTCCGCTTGCTGCCCGTCGCGTGCGCTCAGCGGGCTCGTGCGGAAGGATGGTCAGCGTGCCGCGGTCACGTCGTCGGCGGCCGAGCCCGGACGCACCCTCGCCGCGGAGTCCCCGGGCTCACGCGGGATGAGCACCGCGATGACGAGCCCGATCAGCGTGACGACGAGCATGACCAGCTGGGCGACCGCGAATGGCCGGCCCTCAGGCAGCTTGACCGCCACGAGGACCGAGCCGACCAGCGCGGTGCCAAGCGACGAGCCCAGGTTCGAGACGCTGCGCGACAGGCCGGAAATATCGCCCTGGTCGTCACTGGGAAAGCTTGACTGCACGACGTTCACAGACGACGTGAGCATGATCCCGATCCCGGCGCCGAACAGCAGCAGCCCTGGCACCCAGGTGGCGATACCCGAATGCGCCCTGACCAGGAGCAGCAGCAGGATCATGCCCAGGGCGGTGCCCAGGAAGCCCGCGATGATCAGCCACCGTTGCGAGTGCCGCCGGGCGAACCGGTCCGCGCCGGCCGAGGCGACCAGGATGCCGAACGTGGCGGGGGTGAGCATCAGCCCGGTCTGCACGGCGTTGTAGTGGTCGACCTCCTGCAGGTAGACCGAGGTCGTGAAGAACGACCCCTGCAGGACCAGCCATTGGATGGTCTGGGTGCCGAGCCCGAGGTTGGATACCCGGTTGCGGAACAGCCGCAGCGGGAGCAGCACGTCCTTGCCCTTCTTCTCCCGGAGGCGGACGTGCAGGAAGAACCACAGCAGGAACAGCGCGCCAACGGCCACGAACAGCCAGACCGGAGAGACAGATCCCTTGGGGATCAGCACCGTGCCGCCGACGGCGAAGTCCTGACGGGAGGCGAAGAAGCCGTAGGTCCGCGATTGCAGCAGCCCGAGCACCACGAAGAACAGCCCGGCGGCGGATAGCAGCGCACCAGTCAGGTCGAAGGCGGGCTTGGCCGCGGACCGGCCCGGATCGGTGATCTTGCGGGCCAGCAGGATAACCCAGGCCACCACGAGGACCTGCAGGCCGAACGATGCCCGCCAGCTGAGCGCGCTGGTGACCAGGCCGCCGATGAGCGGTCCAGCGGCGGCACCGAGGCCGCCCGCGCCGCTGACCACGCCGAAGTACTTGGCCCGCGACTTCACGTCGGGGAACGCGACCGTCACCAGGATGTAGATGGGCGGGATCATCAGCGCCGAGCCCACGCCCTCGAGCAGGGAATAGCCCACGATCAAGAGCGGCAGCCCGAACGAGAGCGCGGCAAGCAGTCCGCCGACACCGTAGACGATCAGCCCGGCCGTGAAGCACCGGGTGCGGCCCCAGATGTCGGTGAGCTTGCTGCCGGGGATCATCAGCGCCGCCATGGTGAGCGTGAACAGCGTGATCGCGGTCTGCACGCCCGCCACCGTGGTGCCGAGGTCCTTGGCGATCGCGCTGATCGCCACGTTCATGTTGGTGGCCGCGTAACTGGCGATGAATTGCGCGAGCGCCAGCGGCAGGATCATCGCCCGGCCCGACGCCGCGCCCTTGGGCGGAGCCGGGCCGGTCACCCGGCCCCCCGCCACGCTGGAGCCATTCGCACCGTTCCCCGCTCCCTCTTCGGCCGATGCAGGCGATCCGTCCCCGCAACTCAACATCAGCGGCCACTTCGCGCGCCTCACCCAGCGCGGGTGACCACGTCGGCTGGCCGGCCGTCAGGCGTGGTACCGCTGCACGTGCCGCACGTAGGCGGTCACCCCGGCCGGCAGCGGGTACGGGCCGCGAACCTGCTGGACCTCCGGAGCGACATTCAGGTAATCCAGGTCGGGGTTGTCACCGCAGTCGCAGCAGATGAGCTCGTACGCGTCGGTGTAACCACCCTCCGGCGCGCCGCCGACGATGCGGACGGGCTGGCGCCGCAAGGCGACCGTCCAGAATTGAACGTGCTGGCCGCGAACCGTTGCGTCAACCGTTAGGTCGCCGGGCCCGGTTCGCGGTGGCTGACGGTCCGCCTGCGCGGCGGCTATATCTGTCACATCCTGCTCGCACTCTTCGGCGAAGGTTAACAAACGGTGAACACAATAACCTCGCCTTTACCCCGCTGCTATCCCTCCTCAACCACCTCACCAAGGTGATGTCCGACGGTGCGCGAATGGTGACTGTTGGTTGATGACGATGAAAGGTGCCTCCCCGGGATCCCGCTGGAAGCCGTGGCTGGCCCGGCTGAGTTTCGCCCTCGCCGTGGCCACGGTGGCCGTCGTCGCGGCCGCGGCCGGGGTGCGCAGCTTCGGGATGCTGGCCGTGGGCCTGGTCGCGGCGGCGGTGAGCCTGGCGGCGGCCTACTGGTTCCTGTCCCGCCGCGGCGCGCTGCGCTGGCTGTCGCTTGCGGTGCTCGTGGCGGCGCCGGGCGCGGTCATCGTGGTGTACGCGCGGTACTCCCTGTTGTGGGTGGCGCTGGCGGGGGCCGCGGGCTGGTTGCTCGCCGGCGTGACGGCACGCGCTGCCCTGGCCGGCGACCGCGAGGCGGGCCGAATGCCCGAGCACCCGGTGCGCCGCCCCGCCAGCCGCCCGTTCCTGATCATGAACCCCAAGTCCGGCGGCGGTAAGGTCGGCACGTTCGATCTGCGGCGCCGGGCCGAGGACCTTGGCGCCGAGGTGTTCCTGCTCGACGCGGACAAGCCGGTCGACGTCGCCGAGGTGGCCCGCGCGGCCGTCGCCAGGGGGGCCGACCTGCTCGGCGTGGCCGGCGGCGACGGCACCCAGGCCCTGGTGGCCGGCATCGCGGCCGAGCACGACCTCCCGTTCGTCGTCATCACCGCGGGCACCCGTAACCACTTCGCGCTCGACCTGGGACTAGACAGGGACGACCCGGCGGCCTGCCTCGGCGCTCTCTCCGACGCCGTCGAACTGCGGGTCGACCTCGGGGTGATCGGCGGCCGCACCTTCGTCAACAACGCGTCGTTCGGCGCGTACGCCGAGGTTGTCGAGTCACCGGCCTACCGTGGCGACAAGCTGGGCACAACGCTTGAGCTGCTGCCCGACCTGCTGCAAGGCCACCGGGGTCCGCGGCTGACCGCCCGCGCGGACGGTGCGGAGATCAGCGCGCCGCAGGCGCTTCTCGTGGGCAACAACCCGTACGGGACCGGGGACATCGCCGGCCTCGGTCGTCGCGCCCGGCTGGACCGCGGCGTGCTTGGCGTCGTGGCGGTTACCGTGGGCAGCGCGCGCCAGGCGGCCGGCCTGCTTCGCGGCAGGCGCGCCGCGGGCCTGCGCGTGCTGACCGCCCAGGAAGTCACGGTTACCGCCGACACGCCGCGGCTGCCGGTGGGCATCGACGGCGAGGCGGTGACCTTGCCGGTTCCCGTCCGGTGCGCGGTGCACCCCGGCGCGCTGCGCGTGCGGGTGCCGCGCGGCCGGCCCGGCGTCCCGGCGCCCAAGCCCGAGCTTGACTGGGTCCGGCTGCGGCGCCTGGCGGGCCCGGGACACGCCCGCCGCTACGAACGCCACACTGAGCTCGACGAAGTGCTCGACCGGGCCGGGAAGTTGTCGGTGCGGACGATCATCTTCGACGTCGAGCCCCTGGTCTCCTGGTGGGACAGCACCCAGGAGTCACTCGACTGGGGCGTGGCGATGGTCGTCGGGAAGGTCGCCGCGCTGCCGACGGTGCGCGCGCTCGTCTTCTCGACCAATTCGGCGCGCCGACCCTCGGTGGTCCCGGCCGCCGGCCGGGACATCGAGGTCAGCTACCTCGCCTCCGCCGGGAAGCCGCTGCGCGCGGCGCCCTATCGTGACCTTCCCCGGCCGGGCGCCGTGGTCGGCGACCAGGTTCCCACCGACGGGCTGCTCGCCCGGCGCCTTGGCTACACGTTCCTGCATTACCAGCCGCGGCTTGACGACATACCGCTCGGGCCCAGGATGATGCACCGCCTCGGCCGGCTCGCCCTGCCGCTGCTGTTCAACCGCCGGGAACGCTCCTTATCCGGCGCTTCCCGGCATCACGTCAACGCGGGCCTCTCGTCACTCCAGGCTCAGCAGGTGGCAGCCCCAGGGCGGCAGGGCCACGTACAGCCCGGTGCCCGCCAGCTCGTCACCGTCCCGCTCGAACACGCGGTCGTCGAGCAGATCGGTCAGCCGCCAGGCACGTCCGGCCAGGCCGGCCCCGCCGAGGTCAATGGAGCCGAGCGGGACCCGCCCCTGGGCGGGCAGGCCAGAGAGGTTGACGACCACCACGTGCGGCCCGACGCCGTCGGCGCCGTCCCAGGACCAGGCGAGCAGGTTGCGGCAGGAGTCATTGTCGGCCCAGCCGACGGCCTCAAGCAGCCGCCAGTTGCCCGACCGGACGCGCCGTCCGGCGACGGCCGCGAGCAGCCGCTGGTACCAGGCCGTCAGCTCGGTGTCCGGCGGCTCGGCGGGCCGCCTGGACAGGAACACCGGCGGGTGCACCCGGCGGCCCTCGAACTGGCCCTCATGCCACAGCACGCCGCCCGGCAGCGTCGCGATCGCCACCGCCGCGGCCCGCCCCGCGTCGCCGGGCAGCGTCACCGCGACCCGCGGCTCGTCGTGGTTCTCAAGGAAGCGGAGCAGCCTCGACTGGTAGCCGAGGCCCGCCCGCAGGTGGTCGCGCACGCCCGCGGTGTCCCCGCCGACGATCCGGTCGTACAGCCGCTTGTCGTAGCAGAAGTCGAAGCCCTGCTGCTGCAGCGCCCACTCCATGTCCCAGTAGGCCTCGGCGATGAGCACGGTCTGCGGATGCTGTTCGCGCAGCCCGGCGATGACGGCCGGCCAGAACTCCTCGGCTGGCTCTTGCCCCGCGCGGCCCGCCCAGGTCTTGGCGAAGACCTGGTTGGTCAGCAGCATGGCCATGTCGCAGCGGATCCCGTCGCACTGGCCGGCGATGTCCGCGAGCGTCTGCGCGGTGGCGGCGCGCATCGCGGGCGAGAACGCGTTCAACTGCACCACGTCGGGCCACGGCGGGAAGTACGGGTCGCGGCCGTGGGCGAGGACCTGGCCGTCGGCGCGCATCCAGCCGGCCGGCTCCGCACGGATGTCCGACTCGTCGCCGTTGACGAACAGTCCCGGCTGGCTGTGCACCCACGGGTGGTCGGGCGCGACGTGGTTGGGCACGTAGTCGAGGATCAGCCGGATACCGCGCCCGGCCAGCGCGGCGCGCGCCGCGGCCAGCCCTTCCGGGCCGCCGAAGGACTCGTCGGCCACGTACCGGCGCACGCAGTACGGAGAACCGATGACGTCATCGGGCCGCACGTCGGGCAGCGCGGCACGGAACGAGTCCTGCAGCGCGACGTTCGCGCATCCGAGGGCAAGGCCCGCCGGGCTACGTTCCCACGCGCCCATCAGCCACACCGCGTCGATGCCGTCGGGAGTGACGGCGGCCCACGCCTGCTCCGGCACGTCGGCGAGCGTCACCCGCCGCCCGGCGGCCCGGGACAAGTCGGCCAGCCAGATCGCGGTGTTGACCTCGTAGATCACCGGGCGACCCGGCCACCGGCCCGCCGGCGCGCCGCGCCGGGCTTCCCCGTTGCTCATGCATGAAAGCATCCCACCGGCGCCTGGGGCATGCCTCCCCTGACCAGCATGATTTCCGGTTGCCACCAGGACGCACCGTGCTTCACCCGCCCCGGGTGATCTGCCGGCTGGCTGGTCCATGGCGATACTGCCTTGCCGACGAGCGGAAGGGGACTGCTATGGGTACTGAGCGGACACGTGTGGCCGGGTTCGGCCGGATGGAAGACGGGCTGCGCCAGTCCGGGGACTGGTACCGGTGGGGGCCGTACGTCAGCGAGCGGCAATGGGGGACGGTACGGGAGGACTACAGCGCCAACGGCGCGGCGTGGGACTACCTGCCGCACGATCATGCCAGGTCGCGGGCCTACCGCTGGGGCGAGGACAGCCTGGCCGGGTTCTGCGACGTGGAACAGCGGCTGTGCCTCGGGCTCGCGCTGTGGAACGGGCGCGACCCGATCTTGAAGGAGCGTGCCTTCGGGCTGACCGGCGCGCAGGGCAATCACGGTGAGGACGTCAAGGAGTACTGGTGGTACCTCGACGCGGTACCGAGCCATGCGTGGAACACGTGGCGCTACCACTATCCGCAAGGCGCGTACCCGTACCAGGAACTAATCGACGTGAATCAAGGGCGGGACCGGTACCAGCCGGAATACGAGCTGATCGACACCGGGGCGTTCAGCGAGAACAGGTACTGGATCGTCGAGGTCAGTTACGCCAAGGCCGGCCCCGACGACCTGCTGATGGCGATCAAGGTGACCAACGCCGGCCCGGACGCCGAGACCCTGCACGTGCTGCCGACCTGCTGGTTCCGTAACACCTGGTCCTGGGAAGCGGACGCGGAGCGGCCCAGCATGGCCGCGCGGGGCGACGCTTGCGTCGCCATCGAGCACCCGTTCTGCGGACAGCTTGAACTGCTCGCCGACACCACCGTCGGCAGCGCCGCGCCGACCGTCCTGTTCTGTGAGAACGAGACCAACACCAGGCGGCTTTACGGGGCGGACTCGGGCACGCCCTACCCCAAGGACGGCATCAACGACCACGTGGTCGGCGGGGCGCCGACCGTCAACCAGGAACGGACCGGGACCAAGTGCGCGTACTGGTACCAGGTCGCCGTGCCCGCGGGCGGCCGGGCCGAGCTGCGGCTGCGGCTGCGCCCGGCGGCGGACGAAACGGAGGCGTTCGGCACCGCGTTCGACCGCGTGATCGCGGAACGGCGAGCCGAGGCCGATGAGTTCTACGCGGAGCTGACCCCCCCGTCGGCGAGCGCGGACGAGGCGATGGTGATGCGCCAGGCGTTCGCCGGGCTGCTGTGGAGCAAGCAGCTGTTCTACTTCGACGTGAAGCGCTGGCTTGACGGCGACCCCGCCATGCCGCCGCCCCCGCCGGAGCGCCACGGCGGCCGCAACGCGCGGTGGCGGAACTTCGACGCCTTCGACATCATGTCGATGCCGGACAAGTGGGAGTACCCGTGGTACGCGGCGTGGGACCTGGCCTTCCACTGCGTGGCGCTGGCCCACGTCGACCCCGGGTTCGCCAAGTACCAGCTGCTCCTGCTGTGCCGGGAGTGGTTCCAGCACCCGAACGGGGCGCTGCCCGCCTACGAGTGGGACTTCTCTGACGTGAACCCGCCGGTGCAGGCGTGGGCCGCGCTTGAGGTGTTCGCGATCGACGGCGGCCACGACATCGAGTTCCTCAGCCGGGTCTTCGACAAGCTGCTCGTCAACTTCGCCTGGTGGGTCAACCGGGAGGACTTCGAGGGCAACAACATCTTCGAGGGCGGTTTCCTCGGCCTTGACAACATCGGCCCGCTTGACCGCTCGCACCTGCCAGTCGGCGGCACCCTCGAGCAGTCCGACGCCACCGGCTGGATGGGCGCCTACGCGATCGCCATGGCCGCCATCGCGACCGTGCTTAACCAGTCGCGACAGCGGCCCGCCACCGACCTTGTGCTCAAGTTCCTCGAGCACTTCGCCGCGATCCGCGATGCCCTGGACGGCCAGGGGCTGTGGGACGAGGAAGACGGGCTCTACTACGACCGGCTGGTCACGCCGTCCGCGGGCGTAGTGCCGGTGAAGGTCCGGTCGATGGTCGGCCTCATTCCGGCGCTCGCGGCCGTGGTCCTCGAGGAGGACGACCTGCGGCACTCGCTGTCGGTCGGCAAGCAGTTCGCCGACCTGCTCATTCGCGAGGGCATCGGCCAACCAGACAAGCTGCGCGACGGCGGGGTGCTGCGCGGGCAGCCGGGCGAGCAGCGGCTGCTGCTCAGCCTGGCCGGCCCGCACCGCCTGGAGCGGCTGCTCGCCAAGCTCTTCGACGAGAGCGAGTTCCTGTCGCCGCACGGTCTGCGCGCCTTGTCCGCCCACCACCGCGACCATCCCTACGTGATCAACATCGAGGGCGTCCAGGCGAGCATCAACTACGAGCCCGCCGAGTCGACCACGCCGATGTTCGGCGGCAACTCCAACTGGCGCGGTCCGGTCTGGTTCCCGCTGAACTACCTGATGGTCACGATGCTCGAGCGGTACCACCGGTTCTTCGGTGAGGACTACACGGTCGAGTACCCGACCGGATCGGGCCGGCGACTCCACCTGGGCCAGGTCGCCGCCGACCTGTCCGACCGGCTCATCTCGATCTTCACCAACGGCCCGGACGGGCGCCGGCCCTGCTTCGGCGGGACCGAGCTGATGCAGACCGACCCGGCCTGGCACGACAACCTGATCTTCAGCGAGTACTTCCACGGCGACAACGGCGCCGCCATCGGCGCCTTTCACCAGACGGGCTGGACCGGCCTGGTCGCCGACCTCATCCGGCGCAGGCACGGCGAGGTCGAGGCCGTTGGGGACGTCATCAGGCGGGTCACCGCGCAGGCGCGGGCCGCGGGTCCGCGCCAGGCCGGGCCGCCGCCGGTGCCCGCCGCCAGGATGGCGGGCGCGGATCACCCGGTCGGGGTGAGAGCGAGGAAGTAATTCGCGGGTAGCGGCGAGGACCCGGCATCCCGTGGATGCCGGGTCCCTGGCGGCTGCTGTCTCCCGGGGGGACGACCCCCCGTACCCCCCGGTGCGCGCCCGATGGCTCCGCCATCGTATCGGGCGCGCCGTCCCCCGCGCGGTGACGCACGCGCGGAGCGCTCAGGAGCCGCCGAGCAGCTTCGCCTTCGCCGCGGCGAATTCGTCTTCGCTGAGCAGGCCCTGGTTGTGCAGGTCAGCGAGCTGGTTCAGCTGGTCCGCCATCGACGGCCCGGCCGCGCGCGGCGCGGGAACCGGGGCCTGCTGGGCCGGCTGGGCCGGCTGGGCCTGCTGCTGCTGGTCCGCTTGCGCGTTGGCCATGTGCTTGCCGGCCATGTACGCTCCGCCGCCGACCACGGCGGTGCGCAGCAGGGGCCGGCGCCGTACGAAGGGCACCGGGTCACTCACCATCCGGTAGCGATAGCCCGAGTGCGACCATGATCTCCGGCGCGGCCGCTACGCACCTGGGCCCGCCGACCTGCGGTGCGATCGCGCGCAGCACGCCGACGATCTCCTCGGGCGTGGCCCCGGAGTCCAGTGCGTTGGATACTTGCCACAGGTAGGAGGCCGGGGGCGCGTCGAGCGCCACCAGCGCGGCGATCTTGACGAGCGAGTAGGTCCGCGCGTCAAGGCCACTGCTCTGCTGCCACTGCTCGCGGGCCTGGAGGCCCGCCTCAAGCAGGTCGATGTCTCCCTGGGACAAGCCGGACAGCGTCTGCTCCGTGGACTTGTCCACGGTGACCTGGGTAGGGACGGTCATTGCGGAATTCCTCTCCGTGCGTGGAGGCGGGTTCGCCACCTTCGACGCTACGGAGCGGCGAGTCACCGCACCTCACCCGTTTCAAGTGAACCCACGCCGTGGGCTTCGCTATGCGTGCATCGGGCACCCTAAAGTTTCGCTCCAGGTGTTTCGGTCACCCCGCCGGGGATGGCACGCTGGTCCGGCGCGGGCCCGCACGCAACCGGCGGGGCGCCGGGCGGCGCCCGCGCACCACATTCACCGGGGGGCTGGGGACTTCGTGGCCGCTGAGAACGTCGACTCGGCCCGCGTTACGCGGTTGCCCAGTGAAATCGACGTTGCCAGTCGCGGCGCGGCCGAGGCCGGCCTGCTGGCCGCCGTCAGCGCTCCGGGCCTGGTCATCGCCGACATGACGGGCACCGCGATCTGCGACAGCGCGGGAATGCGGATGCTGCTCGGCGCCCACCACCGCGCCCGCTCCAGCGGAGCGACGCTGCGGGTCGCCGTGACGCCCGGCACCAGCGTGGCCCGCGTGATGGCCATCCTCGGCCTGAACCGCATTCTGTCCGTCTATGACAGCGTCGAGGACGCGCGGGCGGCTCGCGCCGCGCGCCTCCTTCCGCCGGCGCGCAGGCCACCACGGCCCGTTGGCCCGTTAGCCGGGAATGGTCACCCGGTCGGTCTCGGCCCGCATGGCGGCCTCGTACTCGTCGGCGGCGAGCGCGCCGCCGAGTGACACGACCTCGTCGACCTCCGGCTGGCCGAACGCCGGGCCGGACGTGCTCACCACCAGGTTCCCGGCCAGGCCGCGCAGCGAAGCGCACAGCGACAGCACGGCAAGCCGGTCAGCTGGCCCAGCGGGCTGGCTGTCAACCACCCCGGCGACCAGGGTCTTGACGCCGATGCCGCCGATGGCCGCCAGCGCCGCCAGGTTTCCTGGCCCGGCCACGAAATCGAGGCCGATCGCCTCCACCGCGGTACCCGCAAGCACGGGCAGCGCGTCGCCGATCTCACCGAAGTACGTGCTGACCAGGATCGCTGGCCGTCTGAAGGACGACCCGAGCCGCTGGTAGGCATGGCGCAGCGCCTCAAGCTCCGCCGCCGTCCGGTCCGCGGCGAGCACCGGCTCGTCCAGCTGCACCCACTGAGCGCCCGCCGCGTGCAGCTTCTCGAGCAGCTGCGCGTAGGCGTCAAGCAGCGGGCCGAGCAGGGTCAGCGGCTGGAAGCCCGGTTCGGCAGGCTCGGACAGCAGCAGGAACGACAGCGGCCCGAGCAGGACCGGCCGCGTCTCGATGCCGTAGGAGCGGGCCTGCAGGTACTCAAGGACTGGCTTGACGCCGGCCAGCCGCAGGTCGGTGTCCGGGCCGAGCTCGGGCACCAGGTACTGGTGGTCCGTGTCGAACCACTTCGCCGGCTTCAGCGGCACGCGCCCCGCCGCGCCGCTGGCCATCGCAAAGTAGGCGTCGAGGCCGTCGAGGCCGTCGAACCGCCCGGGGACGGCGTTGACCGTCACGGCGGCGTCGAGCACGCGGTCGTACAGCGAGAACGTGTTCGACGGTATGCCGGTCAGGCCGGCGTCCCGCAGCGACTCCCACGCCTGGCGGCGCAGCGCGGCGGCGGTTTCCGTCAGGCCGGCCCGGGTCTGCCGGCCCGCCAGGAACGCCTCGGTCGCACTCTCCAGCTCTTCCCGCGCGCCGATCCGCGGATACCCCAGCACGGTCGTTTCCATGAGACTGGAGTATAAGGGCCGGCCACTGTGACAACAACCAATTTGCAGCCGCTTTTTCTGTGCTTGACCACAATCGACTCGACCGCCGGCCGCGGCATCTACCGCCGCAAGATCTCCTTAGCTCTGGCTGCTCGGCGGGCAGCTGACCGAGGATTGGAACTCAGGATGGGCACCGGGAGCCGGGTCGGTGAACCGGCAGCCGAACGTCGGTGATGCGACCGCCAGCGGATTGAGGATGTTGTCGCCGGCGGGCCGCTTTCCTGTGTTGATCCACGACACGAGGGCGGAAAACGCGGAGGACAGCTCGCTGGTCGTGTAGCCGCAGTGCGTGACTTCGCGGATGGCCCGGTCCACGAACAGGCCGCCTTGGCCGTGCGCCACCATCATGGCGTCGTACTGCTGATCCATCGAGAACGGAACGAACAGGTCCCCGATCCCGTGGACCGATAGCACCGGAATGCCGGGATCGCCGTGGATCGCCGGCAGTTCCGCGGGCGACAGGGCGTCGGCCGAGGAGGTGGCCGTGACCGGGACCCGCAGCACGGCACGGTTGAGCGCGAACTCCTGCGGAAGGTTGCTCAGCCCGAAGTCGCTGAACTTGTAGAAAGTGTGCTCGTTGCCGGCCACGCTCCCGTTGGCCAGGCCCAGGGTGCCGCCGCTGGTCCCGGGGTAAAGGCCGAACAGGAATGGTACCTGGGTCAGCGGAGCGAACCCGAAGCTGTTCCAGTAGCTGAGCGCGCTGGCAAAACCAGGACGGGTGCCGCCGGACAGTTGCTCGACGGTGTCGGCCCACAGGGTCCCGGTCTTGGTCAGGCTGGTGGTGAAGGTCTGACCGCCGGTGGCCGGGTTGGGGGTTATCCCGAGGGAGGGCAGCTCGGACTCGACCGCGGTCTGGTACGCGGGCGCGTACGCCTGGCCGGCCGCCAGCGTCGTCGGGTAGCTGATCGTCGTCCCGGTAAGGCCGGCCGCCGTGACGTTGGCGCCCAGGTAGTAGTCAAATAGGTTGTTGCCTGCCAGCACCCCGCAGTAGGGCATGGCGCCGGCGAAGTCGCCCTTGTAGGCCTCGATCTCGGCCGTGGTGATCTCGCCGCCCATCGACAGGCCACTCATGATTGCCTGCCGGGCGTGCAGTCCGGTAATCGACGGGAACGCCTGCAGCAGGTCGTGGGTGTCCACGACGCCGTCGCCGGGGTCATATCCGTTCATGGCGTAGCTCGAGGCGGCCCAGGCGAATCCGTTGTCGACGAAGTACTGGCGCAGTTGGGGATCATCGACCCACACCTCGGTGCCGGTGCCACGGAAACCATGGGCGAACATCACGAGGGTCCCGTTCCAGTTAGACGGAACCTCGACCCGGTAAGCACCGCCGTCGGGGGCGATGCCCGTCCATACCCGGGACAGCTGGCCGCTGCCGTTGGCGATCGGGCTGAACGGCGCGGTGTAGGCCGCACCGTTGAACTCGCAGGCCGGGTCGGCGATCTGAATGTCAGGGACCACGGCGCTTGGCGTGGTTACGCAGCTACCGGGGCTGAACGCCATTCCGGCCGCCTGGGCCGCGCCGGACCAGCCGGCGAGCGATCCTAGGAGCACAAGGCTGCCGGTAACGAGCGCGAACACGTGGCGGCGTGGGTGAGAGCGGGCCGACATTGGCATTCCTCCCAGGATCGCGGTGCGCTACCCGTAGCTTGCGCTCGTGTTTAATTGCGTTCAAGACGGCGGCAGGCATAAGTTTTCGGTGCCTCGGCTGGCTAGGCGCCGGCCTTGTCCAAGGCGCTTTGCAGCGACTTGATGTAGCCGGAACTGGTGTAGGTGGCGCCGCTCACGGCGTCGATCTGCGCGCTTTGCGCGGTGAGGGCCTCGCTGGTCAGCTTGGGGATGGCGTCGGCGTCGATCTGGCTGCTTTCCGCGCCGTCGCTCGTCTGCTGCAGGACGGTGACCTTAGTGATCTTCGTGCCCGCCAGGGTGAGCTGTACCTGCATGGGGCCGTACGGGGTGCTCGCCACGGCGCCGGTGACGGTCTGCGCGGACATCGGGCTGCTCGCGCTCGCCCTTGAGGTGGCGGGGCTTGCCTTCCCACTGGCGGCGGGACTGGCGGAGCCGGCCTCCGTTCCGCTGGCCATCGGCTGCGATGTCCCCGTTGATACGCCTGGCGGGCTGGTCGCCGCGTCCGCGGCGGCCAGTGAGTGCGTCTTGAACGAGAGCAGCGCGGCGAGCCCGGCGGCGGTGCCGCCCAGGGTTAGCAGGGCACGGCGCATGACAGGAAACCTCCAGCGGTGGAAGGAGCAGTTCAGAACTCGAAGGACTCGCGGTGGATGCGCCGCCGCGGTATGCCCGACGCGACCAGTGACCTGACCGCGGTCTCGGTCATCCCGGCGGGGCCGCACACGTACGCCTCGCAGCGGTGCAGCCCCGGCACGGCCTGCTGCAGGCGGTCCGCGTCGAGCGGGTCGAAGCCGAGTTCGTCGCGGGAACCGATGAGGTAGTGCAGCGCGGCGTTCCGGTCGGCGGCGATCGCGGCGAGTTCCTGGCTGAACACCACCTCACGGGGGTGACTGGCCCGGTAAAGCAGGGTGATCCCGTCGGCCTGCATCCGCCTGGGCAGCGCGGCGAACATCGCCCGGATGGGGGTGATGCCGACCCCGCCCGCGATCAGCAGCACCCGCCGCCCGGTCAGGGCGGGCGTGAATGCCCCGTAGGGTCCCTCGGCGATGATCCTGGTGCCCGGCCGCAGGTTGGCCAGGGAGCCGCTGTGGTCACCGCTGGCCTTGACGGTGATGCGCATCAGGTCAGGCTGCGGCATCGCCGACAGCGAGTAGGGGTGGGACTGCCACCACAGCTCGCGGCTGAGGAACCGCCAGCGGAAGAACTGACCGGGCTCGGCCCGCAGCCGGTCGAAGTCCCGGCCGGTGATGAACACCGAGACGACGCCAGGCGCCTCGGGCCGGACCCGCTGCACGGTGAAGCGGTAGCGGGCCGCGTTCCGCAGCGGTGTCAAGATCCGGAACCAGACGATCAGCGCGGCGACCGTCACGTACAAGGCCGACCAGGCCACCCGGGCCGCGAAGTTGGCGGCGAACGCGGGGCCGACGGCGAACTGGTGGCTGAACGCCAGCGCGATCGCCATGTAGGTGTACAGGTGGGCGTAGTACCAGGTCTCATAGGACAGGCGGCGGCGCGCGGCGCGAGCGGAGAACGCGGCCACGCCGAGCAGCAGGAACCAGGCCACCGTCGCCATCAGCACATCCGGGTAGGAGACCAGCAGCGCGACGGTCTCACTGGTGACCTTCTCGTGGGCGCTGACCGCGTAGCCCCAGACAATGAGCAGCACGTGGCCGGTCACCAGCGTGATGACGTACCGTCCGCCCATCGCGTGCCACCGGGTCAGCCGGTCGGCGCCGATGCCGCGCTCCAGCGGGGGCAGCCGGGCCATCAGCGCGACAAGCACGACGAACCCGTACGCCGCCAGCAGCCCGAGGGCGTCACCGGTCCCGGTGAGGAGCTCGCCGGTACTCCCCAGGTCCGTTGTACTGTGCCACCACAGGGCAAGCACCGCCACGGCGCCAAGCCCGATGAGCGCCAGGACCAGGCCGGGTACGACCGCCCGGTCCACCCGGCGCGTCGGCCCGATCCGTTGCCGGGCGGCCGGGCGGGGGCCAGTGGCCTGCGGTAGCGGCCCGGACGGGTGTCCTGGCCGTGGTCCCGGCCGCGGCGATGCCGGCGGTGTCGTCACCGCCGGGAACGGTGCCGATGGATGGCCCGGCCACAGCCCCTGCCGGGGGGGTTCCGGCCACCGAGCCGGCGGCGCTGCTTCAGGCCAGAGCGGCGGCTGTGCTCTGGCTGGCCGCCGTCGCGGTGGCGCCGGATAGCTTGGGTCCGGGTAGCGGGCCGGGTATGACACGCGGCGCCCCTCTCTAGTCACGCCAGGTGAACTATTGCTGCCTTTCTGTGATACGGATGCGCGGCCCTCCTGGTTCGCCCGCCAGGGGCGTGGTCACCACCCTGTAATAAGTCGAGGGAAACCGCCTACGGCGGAAGAGAAAACTTGCGGCTCGCTGACCTGGGCGTTTGCGAGCCGGCTGACGTACGCCGGGCAACACAAGACTGTTTTTCCGCGATTTCACCCGGCAATCTTGCGACAGGGCTGTCCAGGGAAGGTGAAGCGTGCTGGCCAGTGAGATCAGTCGTGAGCAGGAGTACGTTGCGGGCCTGTACGAGCGGGTCGATGCGCTGCGCGAGCAGGCGTCGGCGCGGCTTGCGCTGGCGCTGCGGGAAGATGGCGGCACGGCGCAGTCCCGGCTCGACCGGGACGCCGCGATCGCCCGGCATGCCGGGCAACTGGCCAGGCTGGACGCGGCGGAGAACGGGGTGTGCTTCGGCCGCCTCGACCTGAGGTCCGGTGAATGCCTGCACATCGGGCGGATCGGCCTGCGTGATGAGCGCGGTGACGGCGAGCCGCTCCTGCTCGACTGGCGCGCCCCGGCGGCTCGTGCCTTCTACGTGGCCACCGCGAGCACGCCGCACGGTGTCCGGCGCCGCCGCCACATCGTCATGCGCGGCCGCCGGGTGACCGGCCTGGATGATGAGGTGCTTGACCGCGAGGAGCTCGCCGGCGCCTCCGGCCTGACCGGAGAGGCGGCCCTGCTCGCCGCGGTGGAGGCCACGCGAACCGGCCGGATGCGCGACATCGTCGCCACGCTGCAGGCCGAGCAGGACGCGATCATCCGGTCGGCGCCGACCGGAATCTTGGTGGTCCAGGGCGGCCCCGGCACCGGGAAGACCGCCGTCGCCCTGCACCGCGCGGCCTACCTGCTCTACACGCACCGCCACCTCGCCAACCGCGGCGTGCTCGTGGTGGGTCCGAGTGCGACGTTCCTCAGCTATATCAGCCAGGTGCTGCCCGGACTTGGGGAGACCAACGTGCTGCTGCGAACGGTGGGGGAACTGTTCCCTGGCGTGGTGGCGGACCGCCGCGAGACCCGGCTCGCCGAGGAGGTCAAAGGGCGGGCCATGATGGCAGGCGTGCTCGCGGCGGCCGTGCGTGACCGGCAGGCCGCCGGCCCGGCCGAGTTCGAGTTCGCTGGCGAGACGCTCCGGCTGGACGGCGAGGTGGTGCGGGAGGCGACCAGGCGCGCGCGGGCGGCCCAGCTCCCGCACAACCGGGCCAGGCCGCTGTTCCAGCGGCAGGTCCTTACCGCGCTCGCCCAGAGGTACACCGAGCTCGCCCGCGAGCTCGCCGAGCGGCTCGAGGCCGATGTCAGCGACGTACTCGCCGAGGCCAGCGAGGCGATCGAGGCGGACCTGGCGGCGATACCGCTGGTTCAGGGCAGCGCCGAGGACGAGCAGGTGAACCTCGCGGCCCTGCGACGTGAGCTGTGGGAGGACCGGGGAGTGCGGGCCCGGCTTGATGACCTGTGGCCCGCCCTCACGCCGCTTCGGCTGCTTGCAGAGCTGTTCGCTGACCCGGCGCGGCTCGCCGCCGCGGCGCCCGCCCTGACCGCGGCCGAGCGCGCCGCGCTGCTGCGCGAGCCCGGCGGCTGGAGCGCCGCCGACGTGCCGCTGCTCGATGAGGCGGCGGAGCTTCTCGGGCAGGACGAGCGGGCCGACCATGCGCGCTCGGCCCGGGAGCGCGCGCAGCGGATCGCCTACGCCCAGGGCGTGCTTGACATCGCCGCCGGCTCCGGTGGCGAAGAGATCACCGCCGCGGACATCCTGGACGCCGCTGAACTGGCCGCCCGTCATGAGGCACCGGATTACCGCACCCTCGCCGAGCGGGCCGCGGCCGATCGCAACTGGACGTTCGGGCACGTGATCGTGGACGAGGCGCAGGAACTGTCAGAGATGGCCTGGCGCCTGCTGGCCCGGCGCTGCCCCGCCAGGTCGATGACCATCGTGGGCGACGTCGCGCAAACCGGCAGCGCAGCCGGCACCGCATCCTGGGTACGTGTCCTCCAGCCCTTGGCCGGCGACCGCTGGCGGCTGGCCCGGCTGACCGTCAACTACCGCACCCCGGCCGAGATCATGGCCGCCGCCGCGGGCCTCCTGGCCGCGATCGACCCGGAACAGCCGCCGCCGCAGTCCGTGCGCCAGTCCGGCGTTCCGCCCTGGCGGACGGCCACCACCCGCGACGCGCTCCCGGCCACGCTGGCCGAGATCACCGGCGCGGAAGCCGAGAGCGAGGGACAGCTCGCAGTCATCGTGCCGGACACCCGGGTTGCCGAGCTAGGCGGTGCCGTCTCCCGCGCCGTGCCCGGCGCGTCGTACGGCGAGCGCCTTGACCTGACGAACCCGGTCGTGGTCCTTGGCGCCGGGCAGGCCAAGGGCCTTGAGTTCGACTCGGTGCTTATCGCTGACCCCGCCGCGATCCTGGCCGGATCGCCACGCGGCCGTAACGACCTCTACGTGGCGATGACCCGGAGCACCCGGCGGCTAGGCGTGCTGTACCCGGGCCGACCACCCGCAGAGCTGGCTGGCCTCGTACAGCGGATGGCCAGGGACCGACCTCTTGGAATGGATCCGGGAGGTGACTGAAATCGGCATTTTGCCCCAACCGTGATTGAACTGGGTGAATCGGCCTGCGGCTCAGGTGTTAAATCTGTTCGGTGACTGCTGCGGTGCGCGGGTTGGCTGCGGCCTGGTGGCGCCGCCTGGACTCCGGCGACCGTGCCGCGCTTGGCCTGTGGGCCGCCGCGCACCTGGCCCTGTTCGTTCTCGCCTGGGCGGCCGCGTGGGTGTACCGCGGTGACACCAGCCACGCGCCGCTGACCGGGGTGTTCGAGCACCTGGACGCCATCCGGCTACGGAACATCGCCCAGTACGGCTATTTCTCGCCGAATTCGATGGCGGACAACGTCGTCATGTTCCCTGGGTTCCCGCTGACACTGGCGGCGGCGCACCTGATCTTGCGTAACTGGACACTGTCGGAGCTTGTCGTCCCGGGCATCGCGGGCTGCTTCGCCGTGGTCTCGCTGTCCCGGCTCGCCGGGAGCCGCCGTGCGGTGCTCTACCTGCTCACCATGCCCGCCGCGATCTACCTCATGGTCGGGTACGCCGAGGCCCTGTTCCTCGCGCTCGCGATCCCCGCCTGGCACGCGGCGACGAAGGGCCGGTGGTGGCGGGCCGCGGTCCTGGCCGGGCTGGCCGGGCTGGTCCGCGTGGACGCGGTTTTCCTGGTCATGGCGCTGGCCGTGATGGCCCTGACCGGCCCGCGCGCGCAGGTGGCGCCGACGCAGGACCTGCGCGAGCATGCCCGGCAGGATCCTGTCTGGGAGCACCCCTTCTGGCAGCGCCTGGGCAATGCCGTCAGGTGCGGCTGCGCCTTCGCCGGGGCCGTGGCTTACGAGGCCTACCTGCGGGTGCATACCGGCACCTGGAACGCGTGGGCCAGCGCGAACCAGGCCGGCTGGTTCCTCCATACGGTCACCCCGGTCCAGGCACTGAAGGCCACCTACTGGGTGGCGTTCCAGCATGTGTTCTTCGGCGGCGTCGCCTGGGAGTACCAGCTGGAGATCGCTGTCGAGGCCCTGATGATCCTGACGGCGCTTGCGTTCTTGTGCTTGCGCCGCTGGCCCGAGGCCCTGTACTGCGGTCTGCCCGCGGTCGTGATCGGCACGCAGACCTTCTACCAGTCCGGGCCGCGGACCCTCCTGCTCCTGTTCCCGGTCTGCATCGCCCTCGCCCGCCTTGAAGCGCGCCTTCCCTGGCTCAAGTACCTGTATTTCGGCATAAGCACGCCCCTGGCAGTCGTCATGGGGCTGCTGTTCCTGGCCGGGCAATGGACCGGATAATACGGGACTCAGCTCATGGCCCGAACTGAGCAGTCCGCAGCTCGTCAAGCCCGAGTCCGGCGAGGCACCGCACGGTGCGGACGCCGGTGTTGTACGCCGCCTCGTCTGGCGGCATGACCTGGATCATCCACGCGCTCCGCGGTACCGGCAACGCCGCACCGGTCCGGGACGCCAAGAGCACCTTGAGTGAACAGAGCGCCTGCACGGTCGGGTTGGCCTGCACGATGTTCACGTCGAAGGTCGCGGACTCGCTTGGCATTATGGCGATCGCGAACGTCTGCCAGCTGTGCGGCTGGTTGCATGGCATGGGGCTGGCCGAGACGACGCCATTGAAGTCGTTCACCCCGGCCCAGCACTCCGGCGTCTTCACACAGGCCGCGCCGGCTCCCGTCACCGACGCCGCCGGGCAGTGCTGAGTCGTCGTCGCCACCCCGAACACGCCGACTGCCCCGGGCACGGACGCCGCGGGCGAGCTCACGCCGGGCGTACTCACGCCGGCCGGGCTGTTGCCCGACGGGCCGCCGCCAGGCGAGAGCAGGCGAGGCACGACTATGAGCGCCGCGGCCACGGCTACGGCCACGCCGCCGCCCACCGCGGCCAGCGTCAGGGAAGGACGCGGCCGGACCGTCCGGGCCGCCGCGCCGCGCGCGCCCGCGACCGTAGTCCCGGCACCGCCGACGGAGCCGGCGAGCGCCTCGGCCGGAGGTGCCGTCCGGGCCCCGGTCGCCGAATCAGCCAGCGACCCGCCCGGCTCGGGCGGAACGCTCCTGCCCGGCACCTGCCAGTCCCGTGACGGGACCCGGCCGCGCTCGCCGCCGAGCAGCGCCGCCAGCTCGTCCCGCAGCGAGGCCGCCGAAGGCAGCCGCCGCGACGGGTCGGCGGCCAGGCATGCCTGCAGGATGTCCATCATCCGCGCCGGAGCTCCCGGTATGTCTTCGACCTGCTGGCCGTGCCGCAGCAGGATCGCCCACATCCCCGGCGACTCGCCGCTAGCCGGGAAGTGGGGCGGGCGCCCGGCCATCAGCGCGTACAGCGTGGCGGCCATCGAGTAGACGTCGGCCGCCGGGGAAGGCTCCTCGGCCCGGAAGCTCTCAGGCGGCGCGAACGCCGGGGTCAGCGCGTCCCGCGTCACCGACTGCATACCGCCGGCCGCCATGATCGACGCCAGCCCGAAGTCCGCGATGCCGACGACGCCGTAGCGGTTGACGAGGATGTTCGCCGGCTTGAGGTCGCGGTGCAGGATGCCCAGCTCGTGCGCGGCGGCGAGCGCGTCGGCCAGGTTGACCCCGATCCGGCATACGGAGGCCGGGGTCAGCGGCCCGTTTCGCCGCACCTCATCGTCGAGCGACCCGCCCGGGCACAACTCCATCACCATGTACGGGCGTCCGTCGCGCAACGTTCCCGCGTCGTACACGTCGATGACGTGCGGATGCCCGGACAGCCGCCCAGCGGCGCCCACCTCGCGGAAGAACCGCCGCTGGTCCCGGTCAGAGTGCAGCGCCCGGCTGTCCACCTTGACCGCCGTCTCGCGGCCGACGGCCGTCTGCCACGTCCGGTACACGGTGGCGAACCCGCCCGAGCCGAGGACGCCGATCACTTCATGTCCGGGAATGTCCGGTGCCGGGATCACAGCACCGGACACTAGCCTTTCCTCGCCAAAAATGACCTGCGTTTCACCGGATGACTAGACCACCGGGGCACGAGTGCTGATTGTCGAGAACGTTCTCACGTGCGGCTAAAGTGCGCCGGCAGTCGCGCGGCGCGACGCCACCGGGGGCCGTAATGAACTCCTGAAGTATTCTTCGCCATCGGGCTTGCGCGTTCGCGACTATGCAGTAATTATTTACTGCATGAGCGAGAGCAGGGCCGTCCTCTTGGCCGCCGCGGCGGAACAGTTCGCCAGGTACGGGCCGAGGGGTACCCGGGTGCAGGACATCGTGAAAGCCGCCGGGGTGAACGAGCGCATGATCTACCACCACTTCGGCAGTAAGGACGGGCTGTACGCCGCGGTCATGCGGGAACAGCGGGTACTGCTTGGCGAAGCCTGGACGCCAGCCCTGGTCAAGGCGGCCGGCATGGACCCGTATCCCGGAATGCGACTGGTGCTCGGTGGGCTCTTCGACGCGCTGCGGGCCCGGCCTCAGGTCGCCGCCCTGCTGGTCCATGAGGGGCTTGCCGATGCACCGCTCGCGCTCCCCGAGGGCGCGACCGGCCTGCCGGCCCCCATCCGCTCGCTATACGAACGAGGCCAGGCGGAGGGATCCTTCCGGGCCGAGGTGCCGTTCGAGACCGTCTATGCGATGGCGGCTAGCACCCTGCTCGCCATGGCGGTGCTGGCCCCCCGGTTCGTCGACATCCTGTCTGGTGGCCTAGACACCGATCCAGCCCGGTTTCGTGACCACGTAATCGCGCTTCTGCTCGAGGGCATGACCGGCTGAGCAACCCGTTTCTCGAGAGCGCGACCGGCTGACCGGCTAAACAACCAGTCCGTTCGGTACGCCACGGCACGTTAGCAATCCTGCAGTAAATATTTACTGCAGGATCATCAGCGAGGTGGGAAGCATGGAGAAATCCGACCAGAACGTGAATACTTCATCCGGCGCCGCGCCGGCCTGGGCGACCCGACTGCGGGCAGTGCTGGCGCGGCGACTGCCCGGCGAGGACATCTCGCTGGCATCGGTGTCGCGTCAACTGGCGGTGAGCCCGCGGACGTTGCAGCGGCGGCTGAAAGCGGAAGGCACTAGTTTGCGAGAGCAAATCGATGCGGTCCGGTGTCGGCAGGCTACCCGGCTGCTAGCTGAGGGGAAGACCAAACTTTCGGTCGCTGTGCGCCTCGGCTACAGCGACGACCGCACACTCAGGCGCGCCATGCGCCGTTGGCAGGACCAGGGGCTGCCTCCCGACAGCATGGGCCCAACGGGCACCGCGCCTCCTACTCCGCCAACCGAGCAGCCTGGCGCATTCGGAACTCATCCTGACGCGTTCCGCCCTTCACCGACAGACCGGAGTGACCCATGATCAGCACCATGTCACTAGCAGCATTCGATCATGGCGAACTCGAGCAGTTCACGCGGGCGTTCGAGGAGCTCTTCTACGCGGCCGACGCGCGTTCGATGACTTCCTACTACACCGAGCAGGCTCACCTGATGGCCGACGGCATGATGCCGATCCAGGGCCACGACGCGATCGAGCAGTTCTGGAGCATCGCCATCGACCGGGCAGCGGCAGCCGGCGCCCGGCGCACCGTCCAGCTGCACGAGTCACATTCTTCCGGTGAACTTGGATATGCCCTGTGCACGGTCACGGTCGAGATCCCCGGTCACCCGCGCCGGGCGGTATGGGACACCACCGTGTGGCGCCAGGACGCCGACGGCAGGTGGCGCATCGCCGTTGACATCTCCACCCTGCTGCCGTCTGAGCCGCAGGATGCGAGTCAGCTATAGCACCGCCCTGGTTGTTTCTATGCTCCGCCGACCATCGGGCTCAGGCTTGGGTCAGGCTCCGGCCTGCTGGGGCTCGGGGTGAGTTGCGGGCAGGTCCCGTGGCCCGGCCGCTGCCGGAGATGTCCAGGCCGTTCTCCAGGCTCACCGAGCGGGAGCGCGAGGTCCTGGACCTAGTCGCCCGCGGATATCGGAACGCCCGGGTCGCCCCGGGATTCGCCGGGGGGCCGGCCGCGTCTGGTCGCCGGTGGCCGCGTCAAGCACGGCGATGAACTCGCTCCTCGCCGGGCAGCGTGTGCAGCGTGCCCTCGCCGACCACGGTCACCGCGCCGCCGACGGTCACGCGGCTGACCGCATCGGGCGCGCCGTAGGCGGTGATGGTGATCCTGCTTGGCCGGCCGGTGAACCGGCCCTGGGCGAGCTCGGACGGCTCGCCGTCCGGGATGCGCTGGTGCCGCCGCAGGTAGCCGGCGACGCAGCCGGCGGCGCTGCCGGTCGCGACGTCCTCAAGCAGCCCGTCATTGTTCCAGTGCCGCAGCTCCCGGGTGATCGCCAGCATCTGGCCGGCCCGCAGCGGCGGCGGGTCGAGGAAAACCGCCAGGCTGTTGCCGGTGTAGGCGGCATCGGCGAACACATCGACGTGGTGGTACCGGGTCATGCGAGCGAAGCTACCCCGCGCCAGGGTCATTGCATAAGCCAATTTCCGCGTAGAGCCCTGGGCGTGTCCGATCTGGCGGTGGTGGCTCCGACGTCTGTGAAGATGGCACCAACTGGGTGCCGATTCCGGAAGGACAAAGGCAGTGAAGTACATGATCTTGACCTTCGCTTCACAGCAGCAGTACCAAGACCTGGTCGGGCAAGCGTCAACGCAGCCCGCGTGGAGCCAGGAGGAGTGGGCGGCGCTTGGAGCGTTCATGCAGGCGTTCAACCAGGAGCTGCTTGACTCGGGCGAGCTGGTGGAGACCCGGGGCCTGAGCGCCCCGGTGCACACGCGGCGGATCCAGCTCAAAGAGGGGGTCCCGGTGGTGACCGACGGTCCCTACGCCGAGGCCGAGGAGGTGCTCGCCGGCTACTGGATCGTGGAGTGCGAGAGCTTCGACCGGGCGACAGAAATCGCCGCCCGCCTCACCAGCTGCCCTGGTCCCGAGCGGATCCGGGCCCGAGCGTACGCGGACGTGCGGCCGGTCGACGAGCACCAGCCGGACTTCGAGGGCTGATCATGAAGGCCGGCTGCCGATGACCGCGGCCGAGACCGAGGACCTGCTGCGCTGCCTGGCGCCGCAGGTCCTCGGCGCCGTGGTCCGCCGCTACGGCAACTTCGACCTGGCTGAGGACGCCACCCAGGAGGCGCTCCTGGCGGCCTCGATGCAATGGCCCAAAGACGGGCTGCCCGGTAACCCCAGGGCCTGGCTCATCACGGTGGCCTCGCGGCGGCTCACCGACCTGCTGCGCTCGGAGCAGGCGCGCCGGCAACGAGAAGACACGGTTGCCCGGTGGGCGCTGACCGAGCCCAGCGCGCCCCGGCCGGACCAGCCCTCTGCCGGTGATAACGGCGACACGCTGGTGCTGTTGTTGCTGTGCTGCCACCCGTCGCTGCCGGCCGCCTCGCAGATCGCCCTCACGTTGCGTGCGGTCGGCGGGCTGAGCACGGCGGAGATCGCCCGGGCCCTGCTCGGGTCCGAGCAAGCGGTGACGCGGCGGATCACCCGGGCCAAGCAGGCGATCAAAGACAGCGGCCTCCCGTTCGCGCTCCCGTCCCGAAGTGAACTCGACGGGCGGCTGAACGCTGTCCTCCGGGTCCTGTACCTGATCTTCAACGAGGGCTACGCCAGCACCGCAGGAACCGCCTTGATCCGGGTCGACCTGGCCCAGGAGGCAATCCGCCTCGCGCGGACGGTCTACGCGGCCAGGCCTGGTGACAGCGAGGTGGCCGGGCTGCTGGCCCTGATGCTCCTCATCCACGCCCGGCACCGCGCCCGCACAGCTCCCGACGGATCACTCATCCCCATGGCGGAGCAAGACCGCAGCCTATGGGACCGGGGCGCCATCGAAGAAGGGGTTGCCCTCGTCACTGCGGCGCTTCCCCGCGGGCCGGTCGGGCCGTACCAGCTCCAGGCGGCGATCGCGGCTGTCCATGATGAGGCGGAGAACGCCGAAGCGACCGACTGGCGCCAGATCGCCGCCCTCTACGGCGTCCTGCTCCGCCTCGACGACAACCCGGTCGTCGCGCTCAACCACGCCGTGGCCGTCAGCATGGTCGCCGGGCCCCGGGCCGGCCTCGAACTGGTCGAGCGCCTCGGGGCCGACGACCGGATCAACACCGATCGCCGCTACCACGCCGTCCGCGGCCACCTCCTGGAGATGGCTGACGACCCTGGTGCCGCGCTCGAGGCGTACCGGGCTGCGGCCCGGGCGGCCACCAACCTTCAGCAGCAGCGCTACCTCAACCAGCAGATCAGCCGCCTCCAAGCCGGGTCGGAAGGGGCCCGCTGATCGCTTAAGAGACACCACTGGCCGTCCAGGCTAGATGCCCGTTCATTCGGTTGGCCCCATCCGTTCGGGCGGCGGCTCCGAATCTGAGGTGAAGGGTCATTCCGAGGCGAGGGATCGAGCGATGCGACCCAAGCGCGTTCACCGGCCGGCTAGGAGCACCATGGGCGAGGCTTTCGCGCGCCGAGCCCGTTGGTGGCACCTGATCCCGGCATCGGCGGTGGCCGCCGCCCTCGGCGCCGCCGTCGGGCTGGCCGCGCACGGGGCGACGGCGGCCGGCGAAGAGGCCGGCCGGGCGCAGCCGACGGGCATCGCGTCGCGGGCACTGGCCGCACTCGGCACTGGCGTCGTTGACCCGGCCGTGCAGCCGTACCTGGACCCGAAGCAGCTCAAGGCAGTTCCGGTCGGCGGCGGGAACGTGTCCGAACCCGTGAAGAAGGTGCTGACGAGTCCAGCGGTGACGACCGCGCTCGATGCCAGTGGAATCCCCGAGGTGGCGCTGGAGGCGTACCAGCGCGCGGCCGCCGCCCTCGCGGTCCGCGACGCCGCCTGCCACGTGCCGTGGCAGTTGCTCGCGGCGATCGGCCGGGTCGAGTCGGACAACGGTCTATTCGGCGGCGCCGTGCTGCTTCCTGACGGGTACGGCACCCGGCCCATCTACGGCATTCCTCTCGATGGCCGGAACGGTGTCGCTCTCATTCGCGACACTGACGGCGGCAAGCTCGACGGGGACCCGAACTTCGACCGGGCCGTCGGGCCGATGCAGTTCATCCCTTCGACCTGGGCCCTGTACGGCGCCGACGGCAACGGCGACGGCAAGAAAGACCCGAACAACATCTTCGATGCCACGCTCGCCGCCGGCGACTACCTGTGCGCGGGCGGCGGGGACCTGGCCAACCCGGCACAGGAAGCAGCCGCGGTGCTGCGTTACAACGACGCCGACGAGTACGTCCACGTCGTACTCGCCCTCGCCGCGAGCTACGAGCACGGGAATTTCGCGGCGGTGCCGACGGCCGGGCCCGTAGCCACTGGGGGGAGGTCCACTCCAGGTACGCCGTCATCGCCAACCGCAAAGGCACCCACGCCCCACAAGACGCCGATCCAGAGCGCGTCCCAGGTCCCGTCCCGGCCGCCAACACCGCAGGTCACGGCGCCGTCGAGCACGGCGACAGCAGCCGTCCCAACGGTCAACCCGACCGCGACACCGGCCGAAGGTCCGAGCGTGGGCACGGCTACGACGGCGCCCGCGACCCTGGCTCCCACGGGCACGACCGAAACCGGGCCTACGCCGTCAGGCCTCGTACCGTCCGCCACCCCGCCATCCCGCACCGGCCAGACCGCGGACATCGGCTGGGCCCCGGCGATGCGACAGGTGGTAGTCAAGCTGCTCAGCCGGGCTAAGGGCCGGTCACATTAGTCGCCGGCCGCCTGGCCGGGGTCGGCGCACCATCCGAACAAGTCGTGGTGCGTTCCAGAGCCCGGCAATGACGGTCGAGCGATGACTGGTGGCCGGCACCCTGCGTACGCTCACTTCGGCCCCCGCTTCGCGCATTGGTCCGAGGTACTGCTCGATGTCTCTCAACGGGGCAATGTCGTCGCGGCGTGAGCTCACGAAGACGAACCGGCAGCCGTCGAGCCGCCCGAAGTCCGGCCACTGGAGCTCGGCCCATGCTTCTTCAAGTCGCGGAAGCGACCATCCTCGCGCCACATGCGGCTGTCTCAGGTCAAGCATTTTCCACATGCCCTGGGCGATGTTGCCGCCAGTGTTGAATACGCCCCAGCGGAGTTCGGGGATCTTGCGGCCTACGCAGTTGTAGAGGATGAAGGATCCAAGGCTGCTGCCGAAGAATCCGAACTCGGTGACGCCCGCTGCCGCCAGCTTCGCTATCCGCGACCTGATGTCCTCCCTTACCTGAGAGATCAGCTCGGGAAGGATCATCGGGTCGGCGGCCGTGAAGACGGCTGCCGTGGTCTGGTACGCGACAACGTGATAGCCGGCCCTCAGAAGCCGTCGTATTGCGAAACTCACCTTCTGAATGGGAGTGCCGTACGGGCAGATGAAGATGATGGTGGCCGCAGCCTGCGCGGAAGTCCTGAATTCCTCAGCCTGGAACAGGCTGCCTTGCGTAGACACTCGCGGAAAGCCCACCTATGAAACCAACAGCACGCGTCCGGCCTGAGAACGGGCCTGGTACCCGGATTCTACGCTGCGGCGGCTTTGGTCAGCGGAGTCGCTTGACCAGGTGGATGATTGCCGGTACCGCTCTAGTGTTACCCGCATACCTCAGGCCGGGCCGGACTGTGCGGGCCGCGTACCTTGTTCGCTTAACGGGCGACACTGTACGCTGGTGAACGTACAGAACGTTTGCCTGCGACCGGCCGGCTGGATCCGGGGTCTTCTGGAACCCCGCGGCCGGCCAGTCGCGCGCCACGGCGAGGACGAGATCGGGGCTGACCGTGCTGTGGATCATCAGCATGCCGCCCTCCCGCATCACCGGCAGCACGGCATCGGCGCACTCACGGACCTGCTCACCGGTCCGGACACACAGGCCGACCACGTCGGCCCCGGCGCCGGTCTCGGCGACGCTGCCAGCCACGCGAGCCCGGCCGCGGAACGCCTCCCGGGACGGCTCATGGACGTCGTACACGGTCAGGTCACCGACGCCGACCAGGCACGAGGCGAGCCGGCTGCCCATATTGCCGAGTCCAGCGAACCCAATCTTCATGACGCGTTGCCTCCGGTCTCAAGCTCGGCTGGGTAGACGGTCAGCGCGGGTGGTTCGGTATCTCGTCAACCCGTAGCCGCTGGTTGCGTTTCGAGCTGATGCGCCACTTGCCGTCCTCGCACTTGCGGTAGGTCTCGTGGTAGTGCCCGTAGCCTTTGATGCCGGCCGGCCGGTCCGGGTAGAGCACGTAGTCGAACATCGCCCACACCCCGGTGGCCTCGGTCGGGCTGAGAAGGGTGATCTCGGGCATGTGGCCGTGATGGGTGGTGAACGCGTCCGCGAGCTGCCGGGGCACGAGTTCGAGGTACTCCGCGTTGGACTGCGGCGGCGCGTTCAGCTCGGCCGGCAGGTGATGGACGCAGTCCTCGGTAAACAGGTCCTTCCAGGCGTCCCAGTCCTTGGTGTCCATCAGCCGGAAGTACCGTGCCTTGAGCTGCTTGATCTGCTCGATCTCCCACAGCTGCCGTGCGAGGTCGGATGCGGAGTCACCCGCCGGGGAGGCATCCGGGGTACTCGATGTCAACGCGTTCCCTCCAGCCGTGCCTGTCATGACGCTACTTATTAGTCATATCAGATTACTAATGGCAGACGGGAGGGGCGGCCGTGCCCTGGCCGCACCGGGGCACGAACAAGCGCATCGGCACGCCGGACCGCGTTAGCAGGGGCCGCCGAGGTCAGGCCCCAAGACGATCGCGCATGATCGCGCTGAGGAAGCCGTGGAGCGGGCACCCTTGGACCACACCACCAGGAGGAACCAGTGTCATACCCGCAACTGCCCACCCCCGAGGAGAAGCTCGCCGACGCGAAGAAGCTGCTGGGCCTCCCGCGTATCGTCGTGATCTGCGGCTCCACCCGCTTCATGACCGAGATGACCGAGGCCGACCTGCGGGAGACCAGAGCCGGGAAGATTGTCGTCAAACCGGGCTGTGACATGAAGTCGCCGCACGAACTTTGGTCCGATCCTGTCGAGGCCGAGGCGCTGAAGGTCCGGCTCGACAATCTGCACCGGGCGAAGATCCTGCTCGCTGATGAGGTGCTCGTAGTCGGCGACTACATCGGAGACAGCACCCGAGCCGAAATCACCTACGCCCGGTCGCTGGGCAAGCCCGTGCGGTTCACGCACCCCGAAGTCGACCCTGGCGCCTGACCGCTCGCTTGCCGTTGACGCGCACCGTCCCGATGGTCGGCCGGTCCAGCCCGGCGATCATCTTCATCGTGGTGGATTTCCCCGCTCCGTTCGGACCCAGGAACCCGGTGGCGGGCTATGGGCCTTCACGGGTCCTATGATCTGGGCATGGCCTATGACGAGCGGCTCGGCCGGGCGGGCTCGTGACTGCCTTCGGGCGGCCGCCGGGGGAAGACCGAGCGATGGCTGACGCCCCGCTAATGGCCGGGAAATTTGTTCTGGTCACCGGAGGTACCGGCGGCATCGGCAAGGCCACCGCCATCGGGCTCGCCGCGCTGGGCGCCCGCGTCGGCATCACCGGCCGGGATCCGGCCCGCACCGAGGCCGCCGCGGCGGGGATACGGGACACGGCAGGCAGCTCAGCCGTTGATGCTTTTCCCGCGGACATGTCGGTTCAGGCCGGGGTACGCCATCTGGCCGCTCAGGTACTGGACACCTATCCGCGGCTGGATGTACTGGTCAACAACGCCGGCGGGTTCTGGGCGCACCGGCACGTCACCGCCGATGGCCTAGAGCACACCTTCGCGCTGAATCATCTCGCGCCGTTCCTGCTGACCAGCCTGCTGCTCGGTGGGCCGTATGCACCCGGGCGGTTCCCGCACCACGGTTCCACTTGAGACCTTTCAGGCCTACCAATTGCGCATTCTGCCATTGCGCTCGCCACGGCGTTTACGCTCCGGAGTGCCGTCAGCTGATCTGCACTGCGTAGACAACTGTGTTTTCGAGGTAGGACTTGATTTTGGGATCGAAAGTGCCCCCGCAGGTGAGGAGGCGCAACTCCGCGTCGGGAGTTGGACCGTACACCGCCAGCGTCGGGAAACGATCCTTGGCGTACGATTGCACAGCCGTAACGCGGAAAAGCGCCATCGACCCATCCGCGCGCCGTACGTACACGTGATCGCCGGGCCGCAACTGCGACAGGTGGAAAAATATGCCGGGACCGACATGCGAGTCGATATGCCCGGCGATCACTGCCGGTCCGATGGCGCCGGGTCGCGAACTGCCGGTGTACCAGCCGGCGACCGCTGTTGACGGTGGCACCTGAAGCGCACCGGCGGCCGTCAGTCCGAGGTGGATCAGGCTGGTCTGTACGCCGATGGCGGGAATCGTCAGCGCGACGGGCAGTGGAACGTTGGCATCCTGCGAGGCCTCCTGCGGCAGGGCGAGGGCGGCGATCGGCCCCGCTGGAGCCGGGATGGCAGCAGCGGCGCCCCACTTCGGTGCGGCCGGGTGGCGGGTCATCACCAGCCCGCTAATTCCCGCAATTGCGGCGAGCAGGCCCGCCGCAAGCACGAGCGCGGCGAAGCGCTTTCTGGGCAGCATGCCTGCACGACTGCGAGCGCGCGTGCCGTCGCCCGGCAAGACCGGCAGTTGAATACGGAAGGTCTTGCTGCCCACTATGACTGGGTGGCGCTCGAGCCAGAGCCGCAGCGTGGTCTCGATGACCGTCAGCCATGGCGGCTCAGGGCGTGGCGTACGCCCCGACGGGCGCGTATCGCGGTACTCCATTCCGCCCCCTCGTCCCGCCAGCAGGCAAGACTCGATCCCCAAGACAGGAAACCACATGGCTGGCTGATCTTGCTTCGAATGGCGATATTGACTTCAAGCAGCGGCAAGAACCCGCTGCCGAACGGCCAGAACTCAATGCGCTCAATATTCACCAAATATCAATATAGAGTGATTTCAGCAGTTTTATGTGGTTGACTCTCCCTCGCTCGTGGTCACGCAGACGGCAAGGGGGTGGCCGATGTGACTGCCGAGAATCAACGGCCGGTTCCGCCTGGAAGCTCGCTAGGGGGAGCCAGGAAACCGACCGTCTCCGCAGTGATGTCCTCGTCGTATCAGCGCATACCGAGCCAAGCGGCTGCAGTCCGCCCTGTGCGGCCGGAACCCTCGTGGGGTCGCGTCCTGCTCACTACGGTCCAGCTGTGGGTGTCTCGACGGTTGGGCTACGCCGGATTCCGGCGGCGGGAGACGCCAGGTCCCCGAAATGCAAGCCACATGCGGCTGCATCCAGGCCACCATCCCACCCTCCGGCGTCGGCGCCCGAGCGTTGCGAAGCTGGTGGTTTTGCTGGCGGCTGCGGCGTCAGTTGCCGCGCTGACCGCACTTCAGCTCGCGGGCGCCTTCGCCAGCACCACGCCACAAGCCGCGCGGCCGTCCGTCCCCGCGCACCCGGCTGCTCCTGACTCTGCCGCGCGGGCAGTAGCGGCGGCGCAGTCCGCCGCCGTCGCCTGGATTACCGGTCAGGTAAGCAGCGCGGCGACCATCGGGTGTTCCCCCGCTATGTGCGCCGCGCTGCACGCGCAGGGAGTTAGTGCGAGCCGGCTAGTGGCGCTCGGCCCGACACTGACCGGCGTGCTCAGAACCAACGTGATAGCGGCACTTTCCTCAGCCGATCAAGCGCTGGTAGAGCGGTACGCTCCCGCGCTCATCGCGAGCTTCGGTTCTGGCGGCTCTCGGATCGAGGTCCGCGCGGTGGCGCAGGGTGGGGCGGCGGCTTACCTGTCCGCTGAGCGAGCTGACCTGGCTGCCCGCAAGAGCGCGGCCGCTCAGCTGCTCCGAAACCCGCGCATCAAGTTCAGCGCGGCTGACGCCGTGCCGCTCAGGTCGGGTGACGTGGATTCTCGTCTGCTGGCGACGCTCGCGGCGCTGTCGACCCAGTTCGCGCTCCGGGTTACGGCGTTCGGCGATTCCTCCCCCGGCGCTCCGCTGCTTTACCGGCAGGTCACCGTCGCCAATGATGGCAAGGGGAGCGGCACCGCCACGCTTGCGGCGGCGCTGGCCATGGTCAACGCGCAGGAAGGCCCATATCTGCCTGCGCATGCCGCGATTGTCCGCCTTGGCAGCGGTCAGACCGTTCTGCTCATCCGGTTCGCCGCGCCGAACCCGCTGGGCTTGCTCACCACGGTCCTGACCGCTGATGTCCGTAAGGGAGTTACCTGACATGAAGCTGTTGCAGCATCTCGCCCGGCTTGCCGCGCTTTCCATGCTGATCGGAAGTTCTGCCGCTGTGATCACGGCCGCGGCACCCGCCGCTAGCGCGGCGCCGCTGGCCACGCAGGACGGCTGGGTCCGGATTGCCCATTTGTCCCCTGAAGCGCCTGCCATGGACATCTATCTCTATCCCTTCGGCGATCCTGCCCATCCGACCGTGCTCAAGGACGTCGCTTACAGCGATGTCTCTGCCTACATGGCGCTTGCCCCGGGTGAGTACACAGTGGCGATGCGCGGCTTCGGCGCGTCCTCGACAAGCCACCCGGCGCTGGTCTCGAGTTTCATGGTGGACGCCAGCACGCCGTACACGGTGGCTGCCCTCGGCCACGACCCGGGTCTGCGTGTTGAAGTGCTGCAGGATCAGACGACCGCCCCGCGGGCAAAGGTACTTGTCCGGGTCGTTCAGGCGTCGCTCAAGCAAGACAGCGTCACAGTTAGCCACGGCTCCCTGGTTCTCGGGAACCAGCTAACCTTCGGTTCGGTCACCCCGTACACGGCAGTCTCGCCGGGCACGGCTACGGTGAAGATCACCGCGTCCCGTGCAGACTCGACGGTGCCGCTCGGTCTGACCATGGATACGGTGCACACTTTCGTGGTACTCGACGGCCCGTCGGGACTGACAGTCGATAACCTGACCGACGCCGTAGGCAGCCAGGCCATGCCCGCGGGTGGGGCAGCCACTGGTTTCGGCGGTACCGCGGGCCAGTCGCCGGCGAATCTAGCGCCGTGGCAGCTGTTGCTGCTGGCTGCGTCACTCCTTATAGGGGCGGGTATCCTCGGCCTCATCTGGCCACGTCGCAGGGCAGTAATTCCCCGGTGATGAACCTGCCGCTCGTACTTGGAGGCGGTGCTCGAAGCGCAGTGAAGTGGTGTCAGCGCGCCGTCTTCACACCCCTGGCTGATTGAACCGTCAATTTGTCGGCCGACCCCTAGTCGACACCGTCGCGCACTCCTCGGTCCGCAACTTCAAGGAACTGCGGCCCGGGTCCGCCGGGCGCGGCGAGGTGCGGATCTTGTTCGCGTTCGACCCGCGGCGGTCGGCGATCCTGCTCACCGGCGATAAGTCAGGCGAATGGCACGGCTGGTACCGCAGGGCGATTCCGCATGCCGAGGAACTGTACGCGGAGTACCTCAAGGAACGCGAGGCAGCGGACGGACGATGACTGACTTTCCCAGGTGACAGGACGCCCGGAGCGGCATTGTCGGCGGGGCAGGCGACTACACAGTGAAAGAGGCCATCGGGGAGTGGTTGCGCTACGGCTTCAGCAGCGGCCTCGCTCTTGGTGCGGTCACTGCCGGTCTTGACAATCCGCCGGCCGTCCGAGCTAACCTAGCTGCCCATGAACCCCCGCCCTCGATCGCTGTCGCGCACCGCTCGGCGGCGCTGGGGTGCTGCGTCAGCCCATATTCAAATCCACGGGCTTGCTGGGCGCCGCGGGGATGCGCCGCTCGTCCCGCATGGAGGGCCGTTCCTAACCGGGCTGGCCCCTCATCGCTAGATCGATGGGGGGTCGCTCGCGTCGGCGTGGTCGGCTACTGGTTCAAGGGTTGTGGTGGCGCCGGGGTTTGTCGGGCGCGGTGTTGGCACTTGGTGCGGTGGTGATGGGTGCCGCCGTGTTGGGACCGTTGTACGCGCGGGCGGCGAGTGAGTCGACGCTGCGGGACGAGTTGACCCAGGCAGGTCCGGCGGCGGGCCTGGAGCTTCAGGACATCCCGTACGGTTTTGAATTGGCCTCGCCGGTGTCCCATTTCGCGCGGGCCGAGTCGATGACTTTGGCGCCGGGGGCGGTGCGGGGTTATCCCACGCGGATCGGTTCGATCTATATCGAGACCTCGGCGCAAGCGGCAGCCGGACCATCTGTGAAGGTGGGCATGGTGTGGCGGGCCGGCGCGTGTGCCCATCTGATCATCGTGTCCGGGCATTGCCCGGACGGGGCTGGGCAGGTGCTGGTCAGTCAGCGCACGGTCAAGGGTTACTACGGGTGGCGGCTGGGTGGCCAGGTCTCGTTCGCGGCCGGCGTGACGGCGCGGATCGTGGGGACGTACGTGCCGCGCGACCCGCAGGAGGTTTTCTGGTTCGGGCACAACTATTTCAGGGCAGTCGTCACCGTTGACGGCCCGGACACGGTCGATGCGGTGTTCGTCGACCAGGCGGAGTCGGGCGCGCTGCCGGCGGGGGCGCAGGCCAAGCTGCTGTGGGATTACCCGCTGGATCCTGCTGCGATCCGTCTGGACGACGTGCCTGGGCTGCGCCGGGCCGTGGCCGGGTTGCCGCGGTACAACAGCAAGACGACGTGCGCGACCAGTTGCCCGGGTGAGCCGGTCAATGTGCTGGTGTCGACTGACCTGGGGAAGGTGCTCGACGCGGCCGCTCATCAACGCGACCTGGTCGATCGCGGCACGCTGCTGGTGACTGTGCAGCTGGCGCTGTTGGCCTGGTTGGTGCTGTTTGAGGTGGTGAGCGACGCGGTCGAGTCGCGCGGCAACGAGATCGCGCTGGCGAAGCTGCGCGGTCTGCGGCCGTGGCGGACGGCGTGGTTCGCTGTCGGTGAGCCGTTGGTCCTGCTCGCGGTCGCGGCCCCGATCGGGTTGGGGCTTGGCTGGCTGGCGGCCCGGCTGTTCTCGAGCGCCGTCCTCGCTCCGCACACCCCGGTTGTCCTGACCTGGCCGGCGGCGGCGGCATTGGCCGGCGGATTCGCCGGCGGCGTCCTGGCTTCGATCGTCGCCTGCTATCGGATCCTGACCCGCAGCGTTCTGGCCCAGTGGCGCCGCACGACACGCTCGCCGCGCGCGTCACGGGTCGGACTGGTGATCGACGTGGCGGTGTCGGCGGCCGCGGGCGCGGGGCTCGTCGTGCTGCTCACCGGCTCCGCCCACAGGACCGCTACCGCGGCCCTGCTGGTACCCGGGCTGCTGGTCATGGCGGTGGCGCTGCTGGGCACCCGGCTGCTGCCGCTCCTGGCTCGGACGCTGCTGCGTCCCACGCGGGCGTCGGGCCGGATCGGGTTGTTCCTCGCGGCCCGGCAGGTGGCGCGACGCCCGGCGGGGCTGCGGCTGGCGGCGATGCTGGCGGTGGCGGTCGGGTTGGCGAGCTTCGGGGTGGCCGGTGAGGCGGTCGCGGTGGGGAACCGGGACGCGCGAGCCCAGGCCGAGCTGGGTGCGCAGCAGGTGGTCGCGATGCAGTATGAGCGCGGAGTGGACCCGGTGGCCGCGATCGCGCGGGCCGACCCCGACGGTCGGTGGGCGATGGCGGCCGCGACCTGGCTGCCCGACGGCGGCGATTCAGTCGTTGGCACGGTGCTCGCCGTCGATGCCAGCCGGATGGCCCGGCTGGGCTACCCGGCGAGCGGCGGACCGAGTTCACAGCAGATCGCGGACATGATCGGTGCGTCCGCTCATCCGCCACTGGTCACCACCGCAACGATGATGCGGGTGGTGATCAGCGCGTCGGGGATGCGCGGCATCCCGCCGTTTGTCGAGTTCGTCCTCCGCAGCCCGGCCGACCCGTTCCTGACGGTGGCCGCGGGCACTCTGCAGCCCGGAACCCACACCTACACCGCGAAGCTGGACTGTGCGGGCGGCTGCACGCTGCTCGGGCTGGCCTGGAACCGGTCGAACCCGTCCGGCGCGATGACCGGCACGCTGACCGTGCAGAGCGTCGGGTGGTACCAGCATGCGCGCTGGGTTCCGGTCAACGCGTCGCTGACCCAGCCTGGGGCGTGGCGCGCTGGACCCGAGTTCAGTGACAGCACGGATACGCTGCGGGCCACGCCTCACGGGTTGCGTGACGACTACCACAGCAGCAGCGGGTACGGCGGCATCAGTTACGCGTTCGCCCCCCAGCCGTTGCCGGTGGTGGCCACGAGCGCCGGCGTCACCAGCGGCGCCCTGACACCAGACCCACCAGAGATGGTTGACTCACTCAGCACGGTCGCGACGTTTACCGTCGGGCAGTGGGCCCGGGTGCTGCCCGTCGTGCTCGACCGCGGGCTGATCGCCAACCTCACCTTCGTGCGCGCCGTGCTGCCCGGCTTCGACGCCGAGGCCAACTGGATGATCTGGCTCGGACCCCACGCGCCACCGGACGCGATCGCCCGGCTCCGTGCGGCCGGGCTCACTCTGCAACACGAGAACACCACCCAGTCACGCATCATCCAGCTGGGCCGGCAGGCGCCCGCGCTGTCGCTGTTCCTGCTGCTGGCGTGCGCGATCATCGGCTCGGTAGTCGCAGTCGGCGGCACCGCCATCGCAATCACCGCCAGCGCCCGGCGACGCTCCCACGAGACCGCCGCCCTGCGGGTGGTCGGGGTACCCCGCCGCGCGTTGTATCGCGGCGCGGTGATCGAGCAGGCGATGCTTCTCGGCGCCGCCGTCATCCTGGGGCTGCCGGCCGGAGCCCTCGCCGCCCACCTCGCACTGCCGGTCATCCCCCAGTTCGCCGACACCACCCCAATCGTCCTGCGTTACCAGCTCCCCACTGTCCCGCTGATCACGTTCGCCGCTGCGTTCGTCGTCCTGGTGGTTCTCACCGGCCTGGTCGCCGCCGCGGCCGTGCTGCACGCGGCGGTCCCCAGTCGGCTCCGCGAGGCGGAGGAATGAACGCACAGCCAGTGCGCTGCCAGCAGCTCCGGCACGTCTACCCGATCAACGGGGAGCAGCTGATCGCGCTAGACACCATCGACCTGACCCTCACCCCCGGCAGCAGCAACGCAATCATCGGACCGTCCGGGTCCGGCAAATCCACCCTGGTCACCCTCCTGGCCGGGCTGCAGCGGCCCACCTCCGGCCGCATCTACCTCGGCCAGGAGGAGATCAGCCGACTGCCCGAGACCGCGCTACTGCGGATCCGTGCCGAGCAGGTCGGCATCGCAATGCAGAACCCGAGTCGCAACCTGCTCCCGTACGCCGACGCAGTCGACAACATCCGCTTCGCCCAGCGTGGTCTCCGCAGCTACCGCCGCCACGCCCAGCTTCCCAGCCCCAAACAGCTCCTCGACGAACTCGGGCTGGCCCAGCTGGCCGGCACCCCCGTCGATCGCCTCAGCGGCGGCGAGCGGCAACGCGTCGCCCTCGCCGTCGCCACGGCCAATCGCCCCGGCGTGCTGATCGCCGACGAACCCACCAGCCAGCTCGACGCCGCGAACCGCGACCGTGTCATCGAACTCCTGCGCCACATCAGCACACACCTCGCAGCCACGGTCATCGCCGTCACCCACGACCCACTAGTCGCCGCTGGCCTCGACCGCACCATCCAGCTGCACGAAGGCCGTATCACCGAGGACACCGCAGCATGACCGAACTCCACGCCCACCCCCCGGAGGGCACGGCCCCGGCGCTGGGTGCCCAGGAGCCACCACTAGGCCCCCTGGTCGCCACCGACGTCTGCTACCACCGCGCGGGGCGCACCCTGCTCGATCACGTCTCGCTCCTGGCACCTCCCGGCCAGGCCATCGCCGTCACCGGCCCGTCCGGCAGCGGCAAATCCAGCCTCCTCGCGCTCCTCGGCGGGCTTGAGCGCCCCGACGCGGGCACCGTCCGCCGCCACCCGTCCACCGCCCGACTCGGGTTTGTCCTGCAGGCCTACGGTCTGGCCAACCTGCTCACCGCTGCGGAAAACATCGAAATCGCGCTCCAGCCACGCCTCGCCGCCGGCAGGCTCACCCGAGCCGACATACGTCGCAACACGGCAGACATGCTCGAGCGCGTCGGACTCAGCCGCAACGCCGACCACCTCGTCGAGGAACTGTCCGGAGGCCAACAGCAACGCGTCGCCATCGCGCGCGCCCTCATCGCCGAACCCGACATCCTGATCGCCGACGAATTCGCCGCCGAACTCGACCACACGGCCAAACAGCAGGCGCTCGAGCTCATCCTCGCCGTCGCACGCCGCGGAGGCATCGTCATCATCGCCACCCACGACCCCGACATCGCCGAACGCTGCCACCAGGTCCTCCACCTCACCGACGGCCACCTCCACCCCTAGGACGAGCGCCGAACTCCGGTTCACCACGCCGCCCAAGCCTGGACTCGCCCACGCTTGCCATTGACGCCGGGACTGCCGTAGCACCGGGCCGCGATTCCCGCGCAGAACTAGATGACTGCCACTGCGGCCGAGTGGGCGCCTAGCAATCAGATATCAGCGAGCGCCGATATATATATCGTGCATGTATGTTATGCTGCTGGTTCAGCGCCGATATATTTGCCGATAACTCGCGCAGGGGCTAGCTATGCCGACGCCGTCCGGCGCATGTCTATGGGCAGCTGGCCTTATCTACGTTAGCCACGCTCCGCGAGCTCATCGGAAAAGCCAGATACATGAGCCCAGAAAGCCCGTGGCTCGGCTTCATGAGACGCACTGAATGAAATAAGCTGGTCAACCCAAGCCCGCATGCCGCACAAGGCCATAGCGCGGCAGTTCGGTATCTCTGCGCGCTCCGCTCGTACCTCGCCACCGCCGCCCGCCACGGCATCTGCGCACTCGACGCCCTCACCAGCGCCTTCCAGGCCGCCCCTGGATACCCGAAACCGGATAAGCCGACCCGGCGCCAAAGCGCCCGGCCAGGCCCGAGCCGGAACTGCGCTGAACCTGTGACCGGGAAACGGCGAAACCGCGCACTGCGCAATGTCAGTCCGAGTTGGACCAGACAAGGACACCTGGCCCGTCCGGCGTGAGCACAGGAACCCACGCCTCGTCGGCATCGCGCAGCCGCTGCTCGTCGAGTTGCAGCTCATGGGGCGTATCTGCCTGGCCGTCGCACGCCCAGTAACTGATGTCCCGGACCGACTTGCGGAGCCTGTCCAGCTCACTGCCCGGCCACTGGTGGTTCCAGGTGCCGGCACCGCCAAAATGCCCCTCGAACAGCTCACGAAGCCGGGCGAGGCCCTGCGGGCCGAATACCGGAACCAGGAAGCCCTCAACCTGGCCCTGGCGGCATGCGGTACCGCCGTACTGCTGCTGATAAAAGACACCTGTCTCAGCCTGCACCACGACGTACAGCCACCCGGTGCCGCCCGCCATGCCATCTGGATCGAGGAACACATACCGCCGACCCGCCATGCCGGCATTCTCCCGCACAGCTGATGCCCGCTCAACTGAGTTCCCGGGTCACACCTCCGCCTTGCCTACCAACCAGAGCCAAGCCGGGAAACAATCCCCCCGGAGCCGGAATCGCGGCGAACCTATCTAGTTACGTTCTGCGCGCATCGCAGCGCCGTAAACCGGCCCGCTTGACAAGTACCTAATCGGCGATATCGCGCCCTGCGCTTCAGTGTTGCTGTGACCGGGCGTGACCGTCGCTGGAAGCAGGGCGGTCGCGACGTGCCGGCGGGCGGCGGAGGCGTTGCAAGCCGCGGGAATCGCGGATGCGGCGGCGGAGACGCTGCAACCGCCGGGAATCGCTGAAGCGCGGGCCGGCATGAATGCCCGGCAACTAATTAGGCGCAGCACGGCGGCATGCTTTCCCTCGCCGGAGGGGATTACGATTATTCGCGGCTCAGGTCTTGGCTGGGCGAATCCGAACGACATTTCACATTACACAGCAAGCCGTTGACACTGTTGGCGCTGGCAGGTTTAGAATCGTCAGCCTAAAGGCCGGGCTGCGGTTGCCGTAACAGGAATAGGCAAGCAATGAAGAAAAACGTATGCAGGACCGTGCTCCTGGGCTCGGCCATCGCGGCGTTGCTCATTTCCGCCCTCGCGGCCACCAGCAATCCGGCTCATGCCGCCTTGTCGGCGCCGGCGCCCGCGGCGGCCGACAGCGATACACCCGTCCCGGCCGCGCCGTCGAACGTGACCGCGCAGGCTATCGGCACGACGTCCATCCAGGTGAGCTGGACAAACAACGCCAGTAACCAGTCCGGGGTCGTGGTCAGCCTCGACGGCCAGCAGTCGGCAGACCTGCAGGGGGCCACGATCAGCTCCTACACCTGGACCGGGCTGTCACCGAGCACGCAATACTACTTCTACGTCGCGTCGAAGATCTACGGCACGCCGGGCGACCCGACCGGCTTTGGCAACACCCAGTCCGCTTGGGTCGGCCCGGCCTACGCGACCACGGTCGGCACGCAGCCGTCGACCTCACCTGCCACGCCGCCGTCAACCTCGCCCGCGTCGCAGCCGCCGTCGACCTCCCCCGCCTCGCGACCGCCGACATCCCCCACGCAGCAGCCGCCGACAACGCCTGCCAATCAGCCGCCGTCGACATCCCCCGCGCAGCAGCCGCCCACATCACCGGCCACCCAGCAGCCGACATCGCCTGCGTCGCAGCCGTCAACGGCAGGTCCCGGGATGCCGAGGACGCTGCCGGCCCAGCCGTCGCCGACGTTCGTCTGCGTCACCGGGCCCGGCGGCAGCTGCCTGCAGCCTGGGGCCGGCCTGCCGGTACCGCAGACCTGGACGCCCACGGTGCCCGGCTGGGTGACGTCGGGGGTCACCGGCGGCTGCCTGGTCGAGGCCTGGGCCCTGACTGAGGACGAGCTGTTGGGGCTGTTCGAGAAATTGGGCGATGCCATCCAGATCGACGAGTCCAACGGGAACTTCTTCATCCTGCTGTCCAGCGCCTCAGGACTGGACTACTGTTCTCAGCTCTACAACGACCTGCGCACCGGCAAGCCGGTTCCGCAGAACATCGACTTCATCCGGGGCGCGGCCTCGCCGCAAGGCGGGACCGTCCTGGACAGCGTGATCAGGCCGGCCGGTAGGGCGGCCGTGCCGAGCCTGTTCCAGCCGGTGCCCGAGTCGCAGCTGGCCTCGATCGAGAAGCTGCCTTTCCTGCGCCAGCGCTTCGGCGACGCGGTCGCCCAGGTCGGGGCGGCGGCGGCGCTCAGCCAGAAGTACCCAGCCGGATGGGGCCCGGCCACGCAGAAGAGCGTGGCGTGCCGGCCGCAGCAAGGCGGTTACCGCTGCCCCTGGAGTTACCAGCTGAACGGCGCCCATCACTCGGGTTACGTCGTCGTCGCGGTGACGGCTAACAATTACAGCCTCGGCCAGGTCGCCGAAGCCGGCCAAGCCGCACCCGCGAGCCCAGCATCCAGCCTCAGCCCCCTGTGGTACATCCCGATCGCCGCGGTGGCGGTCATCATAGCCGTCGTCGTCGCAGTTCTTCTCAGGCGACGCAGGGCAACGGCTGCTGCGCAGTAACAGTCCCATCGGCGAAGCCGCAGGCCTCGCCGATACCGCTCGGAGCTTAAGTTAACGTGCAGTTACTGCTATCCAGCCGGGAAGAAGCACCGCGAGTGCCCGGTCGGCGACCCGGTGAGCGCCGAAACGGATGTCGGGGACCCCGTCGTACGCCCGCAGAAGCTCACGGACCATCGTTGCTAGCTGACTCTACTCAACGGGACGGCCACGCGCCTGTTCAGAGCGCCAACGGCGTCGGCAAGGCCCGCATCGCCCCGGCCGTTGGGCACCTGGCTATGTAGTTACCGTGCCAGCCCGCGTCGCACCATGAACTCTACGGCTGGATTCATATTGGTTGGAATGACCGTCTTGTCGGGATGAGTGTCCGGCCAGACTCGCAGCAACTCGTCAACGAATCCCTGTCCTACATCGGACACGCCAGCGAAATCGACCTCGACCGTGTTGAAGTCAGCTGCGAGACCATCCAGCAGTCGCCTCGCCTCGCTTCGGGACACGAACGTGGTGCCCGCTTCGAAAAGTTTAACCACGGGACGCGTCCGGACGAACGCCAAGTCTTCGGTGAATTGCTCGAAGATAGCAGGGAGCGAACGCTCTGTCTGCGGGTCTATCTGACACTCCACGTTGGTCCCCGTCGCGGTGGGAGCCACGCCCAGGGCGTTGTCATTGCGTAGGTTGTCCACCGTCCAGCGAATGCCTGAAGAACTCAGGCGGAAGATGTCAACAGCCTTCGACGTGAAGAAGATTCCCTCGCCGGTGTGCCTTGCCCGATCGGTCGTCCGCTTCCCTTTTGAGAGCTCCTGAATCGCCTCGAAGTCGTTTGCTAGGGCCAGTCCTGCGCGCAACTTCGGAAAGGCACCGACTCCGTAGTCGCGAATTTCGAAGCTCCATTGGTCGGGAGTCACCCACCAGTTGATTGTGACCCGGTCGCTGCCAGAGTGATCGATGGCGTTGTTCAGCATCTCAGTAAAGGCGTAGCCCATGATGCGTCCAGCGGGGCTCGCGGAGTCCAGGCCCAGATCTTCGCGGACTCGTCTCCAGATCACGTCCTCCGACAGTCCGAGCACGGTTAGATCCCGATGCCAAGTCGGTTTCTCGTCGGGGGTGACGGCGAGCGGATCCAGTGGTAGTGCCCGCTTTGCGAGTACCGCCCTGACCTCTCCGAGATCGAACAACCGCTGGCCGCCAGCGCTCCTTGTCGACGGAAATACTCCGTTGTCAGTTAGCTGCCGTATCCGGCTTGGCGACAGCCCGAGTTCTGCTGCCACTTCCCCGATGCGCACCAGTCGCCCAGCTTCTGCCATGCCGGACCTCCAGAAAACCTACACCTGCAGTGTAGAGTACAACTTAAACCTACACTGCAGGTGTAGATTCTCGCGGTAGGCGGCCCGGAGTTGGCTCAGATCCACCTGTCTCAGCAGCCCCTCGGCATCTCTGCAAGGAACCTAGCATGTCAGGCAGAGATAGCCAGCTGGCCCATGCTCACCC
>Ga0265338_10000149_pt1 | contig 127027 bp, 140 predicted proteins | sample 42126metaG_FD_193579 | JGI IMG/M metagenome (GOLD analysis project Ga0265338, IMG submission 193579) | Rhizosphere microbial communities from Carex aquatilis grown in University of Washington, Seatle, WA, United States - 4-21-26 metaG | ecosystem: Host-associated > Plants > Roots >...
CCCCCCGGGGGTGTGGACCACAGACGCCTCGGGCCTCCCTCGCGGCGCTGGGGGCGGGGTCAGGCGCGGGCGACCGATGTCGTGGTCGCGGCGCCGGTCTTGGGTTTGGTCGTGGTGGTCGTCGTTGTCGACGCCGGGCGGGTGGTCGACGTGGTCGCCGACGGCGTCTGCGTGATCAGGGCATTGGCCCGCGCCACCAGCTGCTGGACCTGCTTGATGTCCTCGGCGTAGGTGGCGAGGTCCTGGTTCGCGAGCGCCTGGTTGGCCTGGACCGAGAGCTGGTTGGCCTCGGCGAGCAGCTGGGCGACCGTCGCGGTCGACGGGGGCTGCGTGGTCGGCGTCGAGGTCGGCGTGGAGTTGGGCGTGGTGGTGGTCGTGGTGGTCGAGCCGGTCGTGGGGTTGTTGCCCGACGACTGCAGCTCCGCGGCGGGTGTGGTGCCGTTCAGCAGGTTCGTGACCGCGTCGCCCACGCTCGTGTCGAGCACCGCGTGCTCGCCGTAGGTGACCGCGACGAAGTTGAAGCGCGGCAACGGCTGCGAGCTGGAGCCTTCCACGTAGATCGGCCGGACGTAGAAGATCGAGTTGTCCATCGGTACCAGTTGCGCGGCTCCGCGCACGACCTTGGAGCCGAGTTGGTCGAGCAACGAGAACTTCGCGCTGATCTGGGGATCAGCTTCGATCAGCGACGCGGCACGCGCCGGTGACGGCGCGTTCGATTGGTCCGGAGCCTGATAGAGGATCAGCTTGCCGTAGTTCTTGCCGTCGTTGCGCGCCACCATGAACGACGACAGCTGATTCGACTTGCTGCGCGGCACGAATGGTCGCTCGAGCACGAACTCCTGGTTGCGCTCACCGGGGAGTTGCATCATCAGGTAGAGCGGATCGATCGGGTTGCCCGACGACGCAAGCGTCGAGTTGCGACCACCGTTGTTCCCTCCGACCGGTGCGACCGTCGCCGGTGCCGCCGTGCCCGACGAGTCAGGGCTCGGCGCGACGTCCCAGAGCGCAGCCTTCTGGAAGAACTGCAGCGGGTTGGTCATGTGGTACAGCGAGTACTGCTCGGTCTGCGCGTCGAAGATGTCCTCGGGATAGCGCCAGTGCTGTTGCAACCCATCGGGCATCTTCTTGACGCTCTCGAAGAGATCGGGGAACGCCTTCTCGTACGTGCGGATGATCGGGTCCTTGGGGTCGACGACGTAGAAGTGGATCGTGCCGTCGTACGCGTCGACCGTCGCCTTCACCGAGTTGCGGACGTAGTTGATACTCGTGTCGAGACCGCTCCCCGGCGGCACCGTGGGGTCGATCGACTGCGAATACGGATATTGGTTGGTGGTGGTGTAGCCGTCGAGCACCCACACGATCCGGCCGTTGAGGTTGACGGCGTACGGATCGGCGTCCCATTGGAGGAACGGCGCGGCGGTCTGCACCCGCTCCTGGATGTCGCGGAGATACAAGATGCGCGACGAGCCGCTGAGCTGACCCGAGTACACGAGGTTGAAGTCGCCGAAGCGCAACGCGAACGCGAGCCGGCGCGCGAGCCCCTTGACCTGCACGCCCCCGCTGCCGCTGTACTTGGTGGTCTTCGCGCTGCTCTCGCCGTTGGCCTCCTGCTCGGCGACCTTGCTGTCGACGACGGAGTAGCTGGTGAAGCCTTCGCCGAAGTACACGTCGGGTTGCTTGAGCGTGAGCGCGGGGATGCCCGACGCCGGGATGTCGGAGAGGAGGTACTTGGGGTCGACGCCACTGCTCGTGTTGGCCTGGGCCGTGTCGATGCCGTACCCGTGCGTGTACACGAGGTGCCGGTTGGTCCACGTGTTGCTCGGGAGTTGTGTCGGGTCGAGCTCGCGGACCCCGCTCAGTGTCTCCGTCGAGACGTCCTGGCCGGCGGCGTTCGGGACGGTGTAACGGTCGACGTCGACGTCGGAGAACGAATAGAACGGCTGGAACTCCTCGGTGGAGGCGAGCACCTGGCCCAGCGGGCCCGGGTCCCACAGCCGCACGTTGGTCAGCGTCTGCTGATTCGCCTTCTCGCCGACGATCTTCGGCGTGAGCCCGGTGTCGTACTTGAAGTCCTTCACGTCGATCTGGTCGAGGTTGAACGCGGCGCGCGTCGCGTCGATGTTGCGCGTGATGTACGTCTGCTCGCGTGCGTACTCGTTCGGCTGCACGACGAATCGTTGGATCACCGCGGGATAGACGGTGCCGACGACGATGGAGATGAACCCCCAGAGGCCGACGGCGATGATCGGGAACACCCAGCCCCGGCGGAAGATGTTGAGGATGAACAGGATCGCGGCGGCCACCGAGATGAACATGAGGAGGTTGAGCGCCGGCAGCTGCGCCTTCACGTCGGTGTAGGTGGCGCCGTCGACCACACCGCGGTGCGAGAGCGTGAGCCCGAACCGCGACAGGTAGTACTGCACGGTCTTCGTGAGCGCCATCAGCGCCAGGATCACCGAGATGTGCACCTTCACCTGCGGCGTGACCCGTTGGTACGGCGTCTGCAGCCGGATGCCGCCGTTGAGGTAGTGGAACACGAGGGTGACGATCAGGATGACGAGCAGCGCCGCGAACGTCCATCCGGCGATGAACTGCAGGAACGGCAGCTTGAACACGTAGAAGCCGATGTCGCGGTGGAACTGCGGGTCTTTGATCCCGAAGTTCGTGGCGTGCGAGAAGAGGATCCAGTCGCGCCACTCCGACGAGACGCCGCTCCCCATGACGATCGCGAAGAACGCCGCGACCGCGAAGCGGATGCGCCCGGCGTACGGCTCGACCACGCCTCGATAGCGGTCGATGATCTCGTCCTCGGGGCCCGACGTACGCGCGACGGGCGCCAGACGGTCGGCGATGATCAGGTCGACGAACAACAACACGAGGAACAGCACCGAGAAGATCAGCGCCGGAAACGCCTTCGCCTCGATGAGCGCACGCCACGTGTGCTGGAAGTGCACCTCTTTGAACCAGAGGTAGTCGGTGTAGAACCGGGCCAGGCCGCGAGCGCTCAGCAGCAACACCACGATCACGGCCGCGGCCGCGATCAGCCAGCCTCGAATTCCAATCGAACGTCGACGCGTCTGCATCGGGGGGACCCGCACCCGGCGGATGCTATGTGCTGGACGCGCTCGCGGGGTTTCTCCCTCCCGAACCGGAGGGAGAACGGCGGGTCAGGTCACGCGGTCGCTGCGAGCCGGCTGAGGATCTCGACCGGAGCGAGCATGCACCGACAGCCCGGATGCGCGGGCGGATACGACTGTCCGGTCGGGAACGCCGAGCCCTTTACGGTCGGCTCGAGGCTGTTGTCGTCGCAGTCGGCACACCGGCCCTCGGTCACCGGCACCCAGCGCAGCACGGTGCCGTCGGGCGAGGCGTCGTAGACGCCGCGCGCCCACGCCACGGTGAGCGCGTCGTACAGCGCCTCCTCGAGCGACTGGTTCTTCCACTCCCGGAAGCGGGCGCCGATGCGTTCGACCAGACCACCGGTGTCGCCCTCCTCGCCGGCGTCGATCGCGGCGGCGATGCGCTCGCGCACGGGTAACACAATTGTTGCGGCCGCATCGAGGGCCAACGCGTCGTCGGCCCGTGCGGTCTCGCCTCCGGCGGCGACCCGGCCCGCTCCGTAGGCCTCGTCGGTCGCTTCCCTCATCACCGCGGCCCAGGCCGCGAGCACCTCGGGCTCCGGTGTGAGGACCTGCGCCGCGGTCGGCCGGCCCTTGTGGCGGCGAACGGCGTCGAGCAGCGAGTTCTGGTTGTCCTGCGCCGCGCGCTTGGCCCGCTTCGCGAGCGTCACGAGCAACGGGTCGAGGACCCCCGAACGCAGCGAGCGCCACGCGTCGAGCGCGCTCGGCGTCGTGATCAGCGACGCCGTGAATTCCGCGGTCTCGGTGGCGGCGCCGGCTCCGTTCGTCGCGACGGTCTCGCCGCCGGCCGCCGTCGGCTTGGCGGGCGCGGGCACCTCCGCGGCCTGATCGGTCGGCGCCGGAGCCGCATCGCCCGCCTCGGCCGCGCCTTCGGAAGCTTCGCTCGGGGGCGACTCGATGGTCGCCTCGGCGTGACCGGCGCGGATGCGCGCGAACAACGAATCGACGTCGGCGAGGCTGGGATCCGTGGCGTCGGGATCGCCGGGCCCGGCCGCGCTCGCGCCGCCCGCGCCCGCGTCGGCCGCGGCAGTCGCCGCGGCAATTCCGGGCTCGGTCTCGACGGCCTCGATCGCGCCGGCCTCGATCGCGCTCGCCTCGACGGCGTCGGCGTCGATCGCCGCTTCGGCCAGATCCGTGTCGACCGCCTTCGTGCCGGCCGCGCGGTCGGCCGCGGCACGCGCCTCCACCTGCGCGAGCGCGTTGGTCGCTTCGAGAAACGTGCGCTTCACGACGCGGTACGCGTCGAGCAGGTTGTCGCGTCCGCTCCGAAGCTCTTCGATCTGCGCCTGGAGCAGCGTGCGGCGGCGCAGGAGATCCGCGAGAACGCGCTCGCGCGTCGCCTTCGCCTCGTCGAGCATCTCGCGTCCCTGATGGCGCGCCGATTCGACGAGCTCTTCCGCCTCGCGCTCGGCGCGTGCACGTTGCTCCTCGGAGTACGCCTCCATCGACGACCGGATCTCCGCCGCACGGGTATCGGCCTCGGCGATCATCTCCGCGGCGCTCGCGACTGCCGCGTCGGTGCGCGAGCGCGAGAACTCCTCGGCCTCGCTGCCGATCCGTTCGGCGACCGCGCGGGCCTCCTCCAGCAGGTGCGCGGCGCGCTCCTCGCCCTTGGTCCGGATCTCGTCGGCCGCCTCGCGTGCCGAACGGAGGAGCCGGGTCGTCTCGGCGCCCAGGGCGTCGAGCATCTCGGGCTCGTTCAGCGGTCGGGGCGCGCGGAGCTGCTCCTCGAGGGAGTCGATCGCGTCGAGGAGCTCCGCCTCGCGATCGCGCGTGACGATCAATTCCTCGGAGACACGCTTCAGGAACGCGCGTACCTCGGCCTCGGTGTAGCCACGGAACGAGGTCGTGAACGTGCGCTGCACGAGCTCGTCGGGCGAGAGGTGTGGAGTGCTCGAAATGAGACGCCGCCGCTCGGACTCAGCCATCTCTACCCCGGGATCTGTAGCGACTTCTCCACCCGGTTCGACATCGTACTTACGAACAGCACCCAACCGGAACAACTTGTGCGAAAACCTCGACCGCTCTTCGTGATGCTCGGGACGCCACTCAGCTCGAGGAAGGCGCCGGCACGGGCGTACCACCCGCGTCGCGCAACACCTTGAGCGCATCCGCGAGTGTCGACACCGGAGCCAGCTCCACGTTCTTGCCGACACGTTTCCTCGCGGTCGCGAGATCCTTGCGGCAGGGGTCGTCGCTGCATGCCGGGACGATGAAGATCTGCGCGTGCGAGGCCCGCGCCGCGACGGCCTTCTGCGGCAGCCCGCCGATCTCGCCCACCCGGCCGGTCGGATCGATCGTCCCGGTGACGGCCACCCGCTTGCCCCCGGTCAACTCGCCCGGAGTGAGGACGTCGATGATCGCCAGAGCCATCGCGAGGCCTGCCGACGGCCCGCTCACGTCGCTGGTGTCGAGCCCGATGTTCAACGGGACCTTGTACCGGAGCGTCAGCGCGACGCCGATCATGTGCGTCCCGTTGTCGTCGATCACGGGCACACGCACCGTCTGGTGCCGCCCGGCGCGCAGGATCCCGAGCGTCACGCTCGTTCCCACGGCATGGGCCTTGACGATCGGCGACAGGTCGCCGGGCCGCTTCAGCGTGTGGCCGTCGGCGGAAAGGATCAAATCGCACGGCCGGAGCACGTCTATTGCCGGGTATTTGTGGATGACGGTGGTCCGCCCCGGGCCCGGCGTCGCGTACTCGGCCGGCAACTCGAAGATCGAGAGCCCGGGCAGGACCGCCACGTGCTCTCCGAGCGCAGTGATCGCCGCGACGCGCGCGGCGTCCTGCGACTGCGACATGTCACAGACGTCCTGGCGGTCCGCTTGCTGCTGGGTGCCGCCTCCGGTGACATCGACCTGCTTCACCAGGTCGATGTCGGGATCGATCTTGGCCTGCAGCCAGCTCCAGAGGTTCACGTGCGCGCGCTCCCGCACGAACAACAACATGACGTCGCCGCGCGCCCGGTAGGTCTTCACCCCTTTGACCGACACACGCGTCTCGAGGTTGAGCGTGCCTCCCGGCGCGAGCGTGTCGTAGGGCACGCGGACGAACGTCCCGACGAGACCGACCACGATCGCGACGACACCGAGGATCGCGAGCGTGGCCGACCACCGGGACATCTTCCGGCGCGAGCCCGGAGCGTCTCCGGGATGTTCGGGTGGCCAGCGCAGGTCGGAGGGAGGGCCGAGCGGGGGCGGAGCTTCGTCGGCCACGCTTCAGGTTCCGCGCCCGCCGGCCGACCGAAGAAGGGGACACGCGCGCCGCGAGCGAGGGAGCAACCGAGTGGCCATTGCCCACCAGCCTGCCATGACCGCGGAGCCGGTCGCGACGCGGCCGGTGCCGGTGAGCCCGGACGGGACAGTCGTTCCTTCGCAGCGACCCGCGGGATCACGCTCGGTGCACGGGCTCGTGCCCGTCGAGGAGCCGAGCCGGGCGTGGACGGTCGCCAAGATCGCGGGCCTCGTCGCGCTCACGGCGCTGAGCGCGGCCCTGGCCACCGCGATCGTGGTCGGCGGCGCGCTGTTCGCGGTGCTGAACCTGCGCTGATGAAGTGCGCGGGGCCGGCAACCCGCGTCCCCGTGAATCCGCTGACCGGCCGGTGGTCGCGGACGGCCGGTGTCGCCCCGTCCTGCATCGACACCGACCAGCCGCCTGATCGAATTCGGCACGCCCGACGCCCGCCTGAAGGACTTCGCCGGCCGAGGGTCGCTCGGGCCGGCGAGCGCACGCAGGTCCCTGGAATACCGTCGGTCGGGATGGCACCCGACTCGGCGATCGCGCGCGCGGCCCGGGCCGCGTCGCTCGGTCACGGGCCGCGGCTCGGGCCCGAGCAACGCCACGAGCTCGAGCGCCTCGCCCGGACCGATCTCGACGCCCGCGTACGCGCCGCCGCGCTCGGCGCGCTCGTGCGCCTCGGGCCGCGTCGCGAGGCTGCCTCGACGTGGCGCCGCGCCGCACAGGACCGCGACGCGGCGGTTCGCCGGCGCGCGGCCGAGGTCGCGCCGAGGCTCGGGACCGTGGTGCCCGCCCGGTCCCTGTTGACGTTGCTCGCCGATGCCGATCCGCTCGTCGCGGAAGCCGCCGCGTTCGCGCTCGGCGAGCGGTCGACGACCGGCCCGCGGGTGATCGCCGAGCTGACCCGCGCCGCGACGGGTCACGACGACCCACTCGTGCGCGAGGCCGCGGTGGCGGCGCTCGGCGCGATCGGCGACCCGAGCGCGCTCGAGGCCGTTCTCTCGGCCTGTGACGACAAGCCCGCGGTGCGCCGGCGCGCCGTGCTCGCCCTCGCCGCGTTCGAAGGCGACGAGGTCGAGGCGCGCCTGCGAGCCGCGCTGACCGACCGCGACTGGCAGGTACGCCAAGCGGCCGCCGACCTCCTCGGCGAGGGCGGGAACGGCGACGACGCCGAGTAGCTACACGAAAGCGTGAACGACGGCTCGGTAGTTCGCTGCCGCGGGATTGGGCCGGCTGCTCGGCACGAGCCGCAGACGCCGCGCCACGCGGCCGCGCGCACGGAGTGGAGGCGGGCCGCGCACCATGTCGACGCGGGCGAATCCTGCAGCCCGAGCGAGCGCGCCGAGCGCTTCCGCAGTGGGCACGTACCAGTTGCCGAAGTCGGCATTGAGCTCACCGCCGGCGTGCAGCTCGAGCAGGCTGCGGCCCGCGTTCCCGGGCACCTGCGCGGCCACGGTCTCGATCACCGCGACCTCGTTCGTGACCGCGCGCACCCGCTCCACACACGTGAGCGGTTCCCGCATGTGGTACAGGACGCCGAGGTACAACACGACGTCGAACGTCCCCAAGGTCGAGAGGTCGACCGAGGTGAAGTCGGCGACGACGGGCTCGACGCGGCTGCCGAGCACGCGGTGCGCGAGCTCGAACCCGCGCCGGCCCGGGAGGTCATCGCACCAGAAGTCGGTGGTGTCACGCGACTGGTCGGGAAGCTCGCCCCGCGCGAGGCACTCGTTCCAGTACTGCGCACGCGACGGGAAGTCGACACCCCATGCGTAGTGATCGAGCGCGACGACGCGCGACGCGCCGGCCCGCTCGGCCAGGAACGAGTAGTAACCGTCCCATGCGCCGATGTCGAGCACCGATCGTCCGTGGAGGTCGGGAAGTTGGGCGTCCGTCACCATCTCGGCCATCACCGACTGACCCTTGGTGACGACACCGTTGCCGAGGTCGATGGTGTGGTACCAGGCGAAGGAGTCGACCTCCGCCTGCAGCTGCGCCGGGTCGACCACGCCGACCGACAGTAACCGCGTTGCGGTCAGGCCGGTCTGATCAACTCCGCTGATCCGACCGGCCCATGAACATCCCCTTCAGGCTCTCGTAGCTCTCGAGGCAGCGACCGGCGCCCAGCACCACACATTCGAGCGGCGCATCCACGAGGTGGACCGGAAGATCCGTCTCGGCGCTGATCCGATGGCCGAGCCCGCGCAGCAGCGAGCCGCCCCCGACGAGATGGATGCCGTTGAGAATGAGGTCCTGCGCCAGCTCCGGCGGTGTGCGGGCGAGGCACGCGATCACCGCGTCGCAGATCGCGCGCAGCTGCTCCTCGATGGCGCCGCGCACCTCCTCGGGCACGAGCACGATCGTCTTCGGCAGGCCCGACATGAGATCGCGGCCGCGCACCTCGGCCTTGAAATCGTCGTCGAGCGCCCACGCCGACCCGATCGCGAGCTTGATCTCCTCGGCGGTGCGCTCACCGATCGCGATTCCGTACTCCCGGCGCACGTAGCCCTGGATCGCGGCGTCGATGTCGAACGATCCGACACGCAGCGCCTCGAGCGCGACAACTCCCCCGAGCGAGATGACGGCGACTTCGGTCGTGCCGCCCCCGACGTCGATGACCATGTTGCCCATCGGCTCGTGGATCGGCAGCCCGGCGCCGATCGCGGCGGCCATCGGCTGCTCGATCAGATCGGTCTGGGCCGCGCCGGCCCGACGGGCGGCCTCGAGCACGGCCCGTTGTTCGACGTGCGTGATCGCCGACGGCACGCAGATGAGGACCTTCGCCCGGTACAGGCGGTTGATCCCCGCCCGCTGGAACAGCAGACGGATCATGCGCTGCGTGATGTCGAAGTCGGTGATCGCTCCCCCGCGCAGGGGCCGCACGGCAACGATGTAGCCGGGCGTGCGGCCGATCATCTGCCAGGCCTCTTGGCCCATGGCGAGCACGTCTTGCGTGCGGCTGTTGAGCGCGATCACCGTCGGCTCGTTGAGGATGATGCCCCGCGAGCGCGCGTATACGAGTGTGTTCGCCGTACCGAGATCGATCGCGAGATCGCGAGACAGGATGCAGCCTTACTCGGCGGGGCGGCGCCGGCGCGCCGATGGCTCGGGTGCGAGCGCGCGCAGACCGCGCTCGAACTCCTCGATGCTGTGCTCCATCGAGTTCGGTCGCCGGTTGCGCAACAAGATGGTGGTGATTCCGACAGCGCTGGCGAGGACGGCGAACAACAAGAAGGCCATGCGCGTCTAACCCTCGCCCGGAGCCGGAGCCGTGAACGCAGGAACGGACACCGGCCGGATCGGATGCTCGCCGAGCGCCCAATCCGAGCCGCGGCTCCAGTGCTCTTGCTTCCAGATGGGAGCAGTCTCCTTCAACGTGTCGATGCAGTACCGAGCGGCATCGAACGCGGCTTCGCGGTGCGGCGCCGAGACCGCGACGGCGACCGACGGCTCCGACAGCGTCAACTCGCCGACCCGGTGCACCAGCGCGACCCGCTCGAGGTCGGACCACCGTTTGCGCGCCTCTGCCACGATCTCCTCCATGACCCGGCGCGCCGGCTCCTCGTACGCCTCGTACGTCATGCCGCGAACGTCGTTACGGCCGTCGGCATGGTCGCGCACAACACCCACGAAACACACAACGGCGCCCGAGCGCGGTGTCGCAGCCCACGAGTGCAACGTCTCCACCGGGAGCGCGGCGTCGGTGAGCACGACCCAGTCGGACGCGTCGTTCGGGGGACAGAGCACGGAGAAGAGTCTACGGAACGACGTCCTCGGTCCGCCCGGGCGGCCGGATCGGGGGGCCGTGGGCGCGGCCGCGAACGCAATGTGCGTCGTTACACTCGATTCCGATGGGCTTCGGGGGTGACGAGCACGAAGACGAGGCGCCCGGCAATCGACCCGGCGACGACGATCTCGACTTCGGCGGCCCGCTGCCGCACCCACTCGACCGGCTCTGGCTGCACCCGAGCGAGCTCTCACCGTTCGTCGGCGCCACGGCGAGCCGGCCGAAGTCGATGTGGACCACGACGCTCGTCGCGGGTGCGGCCGGGGCCATCCTGACGCTCGCGGTGCTGGGCGCGGTCGGCGCGCTCGGCCGCCCGTCCGATCACGTCTCCGAGCCGGGCGCGGTGCCGACCAGCACGCCGATCGCGACGGCGCGAGCGGTCGCGATCGCAGTCGCCGACTCGGTCGTGGCGGTCAGCGCACGCGACAAGCACGGCGCCCGGCGGGGATCGGGCGTGTGCATCCGCAAGGCCGGCGAGATCCTCACGAGCGACCGGCTCGTCGGCGACGCGACGAAAGTCGACGTCACCACCTCCGACGGCGTCGTGCGCCCGGCGCGGGTCATCGGCCGCGACTCCACCACCGACCTCGTGCTCCTCGGCGTCGCCGCCGGCGCGAGCACGACCGGTCCCACGGGCGGCACGGGCCCGGCGCCGATGGCGCAGCCGGCGCAGTTCGCGGCGCGATCGCTCCGAGCCGGCGACACGGTGTGGGTCGTCGGCGCCCCCGGTCCCGGCGATTCGTCACCGTGGATGAGCAGCGGTCTCGTCGACTCCACCGACAGCCTGGTGGCAGTCTCGAGCGGGCCCACGACGAGTGGGTTGGTCGAAACCGCGGCGGCGTCCAACTCGGGATCGACCGGCGGCGCACTCGTCGACCACACCGGAGACGTCACCGGCATCGTGCTCTCCCCGGTCGGCGACGACCGGATGACCTACGCAATCCCGATCTCCACCGCGTTGTCGGTCGCGAACGATCTGCGTGCGCACGGCTACGCGATACACGGCGCCCTCGGCATCAACGGCGTGAACGATCCCGACGGACCGACCGTCTCGAGCGTGATCGCGGGCGGCCCCTCGGCCCGCGCCGGGGTGAAGGTCGGCGACGTGATCGACTCCGTCGACAGCCACGAGGTGTACTCGATGGACGACGTGATGGCCGTCGTGCGCCACGACCGGCCCGGCCAGCCGGTGGAGCTCACGCTCGAACGGGGTTCGGCCACACTGAAGGTGCGCGTCACGCTCACCGGCATGATCTCGGGCTGAAGCCGGCCCTGAATCTCCGGCGGCGACCCGACCGCGCGAGCATGGGCCACACCCACCCGCACCAGGAGACCGCCATGACGAAAGCCGAAGAGCAGGAGCTCGACGACGTCGATCGCGAGCTCCTCAACGCGGTGCAGTGGGACTTCCCGCTCGAGCCCCGGCCCTACGCCGCGCTCGGCGACCGACTCGGCATCAGCGAGCCGGAAGTGCGTGACCGCATCGAGCGCGCGAAAGCCGCGGGCGTGCTCCGCCAGCTGTCGGCCATCTTCGACACCCGCGCGCTCGGGTACACCTCGGCCCTCGTCGCCGCGAAGGTCGACGCGGACCACGTCGACGAAGCGGCCGCGATCGTGAGCGCGCACCCGGGCGTCAGTCACAACTACAAGCGCAACCACGCCTACAACCTCTGGTACACGATCGCGGTGCCGCCGGGTGCGTCGCTCGACGAGCACATCGACGTATTGCACCGCGCGTCCGGCGCGACGGTCACGCGCAAGCTCCCGACGCTCAAGCTGTACAAGATCGGCGTCAAGCTCGACATGACCGGGAAGACCGCGGCCGACGCCAAGACCGAAGTGCTCGAGCACGAACGTCCGGAACGCAAGGCCGAGATGCCGGTGCCCGACCTCTCCGATCTCGAGCTCGCGGTCATCCGCGTCGTGCAAGAGGACCTCCCGAACGTCGAACGCCCGTTCGCGGCACAGGCCGCGTCCATCGGGATCGACGAGGACACGCTGATCGACACCATCCGGTCGCTCAAGGAACGCAAGCTGATGCGCCGTTTCGCGGCGGTGATGAACCATCGCAGCGCAGGCTTCAAGGCCAACGCGATGGGCGTGTGGGCGGTACCCGACGACCGGCTCGACGAGATCGGTCCCCAAATGGCGACGTTCTCGGCCGTGAGTCATTGCTACCGGCGGCCGACCTACGACGACTGGCCCTACAGCGTGTTCACGATGGTGCACGGCCGCAGCGCCCGGGACTGCGAAGCGACGATCGACGCGATTCGCGAAGAAACCGGCGTCGACGAGTACTGCCTGCTGTGGTCGGTCAAGGAGTACAAGAAGATCCGGCTCCGCTACTTCGGCACCGAGTGGCAGGAGTGGGAACGTGAGAACCTCGGGGTAGGTACCACTCCGTAGACTGTCGAGGTGAGCGACCTCCCCTTCGGGCCCGGATTCCCGAACCCGTTCGGCTTCGATCTCGATCAGCTGATGCGGATGCTGCAATCGCAGGGGCCGGTCAACTTCGACATTGCCCAGCAGGTCGCGAACGCGGTCGCGACCGCGCAGCCCGACACCGGCGAACCGGCTTCGGAGCCCAAGATCGAACCCTCGGTGATCACGAGCTTCGACGACGTCGTTCGCGCCGCGCAGGTGACGGTCTCGGAGACCACCGGAATCGCGGCGACGCTCGGGATCCCGAGCGTGTGCGTCGACCGTTCGGGTTGGGCCCAGGCGACGCTCGAAGGACTGATGCCGGTCCTCACGGCACTCGCCGGCGCGCTCCAACGCTCGAGCGCCGCCGACTCCGACGACATCGTGGGAATCGGCGAGGCACCGGTGCCCGCCGACGGCGGCGACATCGGCGCGTTCCTGATGCAGAGCCTGTTGCCGCTCCTTCTCGGCGTGTGGTCGGGCTCGATGATCGGCCAACTCGCACACCACGCCCTCGGTCAATACGACCTGCCGCTCCCGCTGCACGGTCCACCGAGACAGCGGTTCCTCGTTCGCAACGTCGAAGCGTTCGGCGAGGAGTGGTCGCTCCCCGCCGACGAGCTCCGCTACGCCCTGGCCCTGCGCGAGGTCGTGCACGGCGCCCAGCGCTCGGTTCCCTGGGTCCGCGACGAGCTCGAGCGGCTGGCGACGGAGTACGTAGCGGCCTACGAAGTGCAGCCGGACGCGTTGCAGGAGCAACTCGGCGACTTCAACCTGGCCGACGCGGCATCGGTGGCGTCGCTCGCGCAGCTCGGCGATCCGAGCGCGCTGCTGGGAGCGATGCGCTCCGAGCGGCAAACGCCGCTCCTGGAGGCCCTGCAACGCTTCGTGTCCGTGCTCGAGGGCTACACCGACATCGTGGTCGAGACGCTCGGCGCGAACATGATGACGTCGCACGCGCGCATCGACGAGGCGCTGAAGCGACACCGTCTCGACCGTGGTGAGTCGGCGGCGTTCGTCGACCGCCTCCTCGGCCTCGAGCTCGATCGCGGCCACTACGACGTCGGCGTGGCCTTCAGCCGCGGCGTGGTGGAGCGCGGCGGCATGGAGCAGCTCAACCGACTGTGGACCGGGCCCGAGATGATGCCGACGCGTGCCGAGCTCGAGGCCCCCGGCCTGTGGCTCGCCCGCATCGATCTCTAGTCAGAACCACGTCAAGGTCGCGGGCGCGGGCGCGGTCGCGAACATCGCGTCGGCCCGGGAGACGGCCCCGGCGCGGTGCTCGTCGACCTCACCGGCCTCGGTGAGCGTGGCCCAGGAGTTGCCGCCGAGCAGGAGCGCGCCGAGGGCCGAGCGCGAGCAGCTCACCTCGGGCGAGGCCGTCGAGCTCACTCGACAACTCGCGCCGGCCGGACCGCCGTCGAGCACGAAACGCGATCGCGAGCCGTCGCGGTCGACGACCTCGATCGTGAGCTCTCCCGGCGACGCGTACGTCCTGGCCGCGAGGAGTGCCGCGGGATCGAGCGGCTGCACCCACAACGAGTCGTTGTAGAACTCGGTACGCATCTGCCGGGGGTCGGTCAGCATGAACCGCAGCGGTTCGTCGGCCGGAAGATTCGTCGCGACGATCTTCACGACCAGGTCGATCCCGAACACGTATTCCCACAGCGCGGCGCGCGCCAACGGGTTGGTGGCCTGCAGGTCCCAGACGAACAGCTCTCGGTCCGCGAAGCCGCCGTACCACTCACCCTTGATCTCGTACGCGACGTAGCCGTCGACCCGTCCGTCGGCGTCCTCGTGCACGGCGTCGAAGAACGCGCGCCCGTTCTCCGACACCCAGAACACTTCCGGCCACCAGGAGTCGGGGCGTGAGACCATGCCGGCCCGGCCGACGCGCACCTGCTCGTAGACCTGTCGGTACAAGACGTCGGCTTCGCCGCGATGGACGAGGCGGACGCGCCCCGGGTCGGCGACGGAACGGGCGAGACGCGCGTGGTTGTGCGCGATCGAGCAGCCGAGTCGCCACGTGGCCGCGCCGTAGCCGAATCGCCTATAGATGACGCTCTCGGACGCGGTCAACGTCGACGCGACCTCTCCGCGCGCCCGCGCGTCTTCGTGCAGCGCGCCGATCATCGCGCTGAGCACGCCTCGCCGGCGGTGCGTGGGCTGCACCGCCACGGACGACACGCCGGCGACGGGGACACATTCGCCGCCCGGCATCGTCAGCTCGAACGAGTACGCGCGGCTGCAGCCGACCATGGTGTTGCCCTCGAACGCACACTGCGTACGGTCGATCTGGTCGCGGACCCAGCTGTCGGCGCGATCGGGAGTGCGGGGCGGCGCCCCGAAGCCGCGCCGGTCGACCTCGAGCATCGTCGCGAGCTCGGCCTCCGCGATAGGTCGGACCTCGATGGGCATCCGCTCGTTCTACTCGGACGGATCGCCGGTCGTCGCGGGATTTCGTCTCGGCGGAGGAGTCGGGCCCGGTCGCCGGACGGCGCCGACGTACGACAGGCCCGCGAACAGGAGCACGAGCGCCACCAGATAGATGCCGCCGCGCCCGCGGCCGGGGAAGATGACTGCCAGCACTCCGCCGAGCACCCACACGAGTTGAAAGCGCGTCTCGAAGCGCGCGAACGCGCGGCCGCGCGCCGCGTCGGCGCCGTCACGCTGGAGAAGACTGTCGAACGCGAGGCGACCGGCCGCCGACCCGGCCGAGATCGCCACCGCCGCGACGACCAGCGCGGCGCGGCCGCCGGAACGCGCCGCGAACACCAATGGGATCCCCGGCCCGACCAGCGATCCCGCGAGGATCCACTCCTCTCGCGTTCGCCGGCGGAACAGCGGTGCGACGACGGTCCCGGCGGCGGTCCCGATCGCGCTCATCATGAGCACGAGCCCGTACATCCATGCCGGCTCCCGCCCCGACTTGAGGACGAACGCGGCGAAGAAGGTGAAGAAGCCCACCGCGCCGCGCATCAGGCCCATCGCGGTACCGGCCGTGATGATGCTCCGGGTGTGGAGCGCGTCCCGGTCGCCGACGGTCTCCGCCTTCGCGACCTTCTCGGCGCGCGGGAGGTTGAACGCCGCGAGCATCCCCACCACGAAGATCACCGACGCGAAGCGCAGCACCCACGGCGCGTGTGCAAAGCGGAGGATCAAGGCGGCGATCGGTCCGGCGGCGATGCCACCCAGGATGCTGATGAACGCGAGGCGTGAGTTCGCCAACACGAGCTCGCCCTTGTTCTTGATCACGCTCGGTACGAGCGCGCTCTTCGTCACGCTCTGCGTCTTGGAGAGCACGAGGGCCCCGAACGCCAACGGGTACAGCGCGTAGCCGTTCACGTGCGCGGCCATGATCAGGCACAGCACCGCCCGGGCGGCCATGGTCGCGGCGAACGTGAAGCGCCGGCCCCCACGGGTGCGGTCGATCAGCGGACCGAACACCGGCGCGACGAGCGCGAACGGCGCGAGCGTCAGCAACAGGTACAGCAGCACTTTCGGACGCGCCGCGCTGCTCGTCGCGCTGAAGAACAGCGTGTCGGCGAGCGAGACGGTGACGAACACGTCGCCCGCCACGCCGATCGCGTACGCGAGCGCCAGCCTCGCGAAGGGAGGGAACGTCGTCGACTCGAGTCTGGGCCGTGCGTTCGTGACCACAACCTACCCGGCCGGCCGGTGCGCCATGCGGCCGACACCGGTGCATCACCCCGGGCGGTCGGGTGCCCGAGCGGCCTATCGGGCGGCGAGGCGGCCCGCCTAGCATTCGCTCATGCACCCGGGCGGCGACAACCCCGCGGCCGGCTCGCCCCGCTACCTCGACCGCGAGCTCTCCTGGCTCGAGTTCAACGCGCGCGTTCTCGCACTCGCGGAGAACGCGACATTGCCGTTGCTCGAACGCGCGAAGTTCCTTGCGATCTTCAGCTCCAACCTCGACGAATTCTTCCAAGTGCGCGTCTCCGGGTTGAAGGAACAGCTCGAAGCCGGCATCCGGCCCACCTCGCAAGAGGGCATCGACCAGGTCGAGCAGCTGCGCGCGATTCGCAGCCGCGTCGAGGCGCTCGTCACGCTCCAGGCCGCCGTGTTCACCAAGGACGTGCTGCCCGCGCTCCACGAGGCGGGAATCGAGTTCTGCGACTGGCACGACCTCGACGACGACGCGCGGGTGCAATTGACCCGGGAGTTCGACGACCGCATCTTCCCGGTGTTGACGCCGCTCGCCGTCGACCCTGCGCATCCTTTCCCGTACATCTCGAGCCTTTCGCTGAACCTCGCCGCCGTCGTGCGCGATGCCGCCACGGGCGAGCAGCGGTTCGCGCGCGTCAAGGTGCCGCCGTTGCTCCCGCGGTTCGTGTCGGTGCCGTCCAGCTCGCGCTTCGTCGCGCTCGAGCAGGTGATCGCGGCCCACCTCGACGCGCTCTTCCCCGGTATGGAAGTGATCGAGCACTACGCGTTCCGCGTCACCCGCGACGCCGACTTCGAGCTCTCCGACGATGCCGAAGACCTGCTCGCGGCGATGGAGTTCGTGCTCCGGCAGCGCACCAAGTTCGGGGCGGCCGTCCGGCTCGAGGTCGACGCGAAGATGACGCCCGAGGTGCTCCAGCTCCTGTGCCGCGAGCTCGAGCTCACGCCGGGCGACGCCTACGTCATCGACGGCCCGCTCGACTTGAGCGGTCTCCAGGCGCTCTATTCGCTCCGCCGGCCCGAGCTCAAGTTCGCCGCGTTCACGCCGCAGACACCGGCGGCGCTCGCCGGCGGCGACGACGTCGACATCTTCTGGGCGATGCGCGGCGGCGACGTGCTGCTGCACCACCCGTACGACTCCTTCACGACTTCGGTCGAAGCCTTCGTCGACCAGGCCGCGCGCGACCCGCACGTGCTCGCGATCAAGCAGACGCTGTACCGAACCGGTGGCGACGAAGCCGGCATCGTCGGCTCGCTCGTGAAGGCGGCGGAGGCCGGCAAGCAGGTCGTGGCACTCGTCGAGCTGAAAGCCCGCTTCGAGGAGCAGGCGAACATCGAACGGGCACGGATGCTCGAGCAGGCCGGCGCCCACGTGGTGTACGGGCTCGTCGGCTTGAAGACCCACGCGAAGATCCTGCTCGTGGTGCGCCAGGAGGCCGACGGCATCCGTCGCTACTGCCACGTCGGCACCGGCAACTACAACCCGAAGACCGCGGTGCTCTACGAGGACCTCGGCGTGCTCTCGGTCGACGACGAGCTCGGTGACGACATCACCGAGCTGTTCAACCATCTCACCGGCTACAGCCGCCCGGGCGAGTACGGCAAGCTGATCGTCGCGCCGATGCACCTCCGCGACGAGTTCCGCTCGCTCATACGGAGCCAGGCGCGGCCCGACGGCGTCATCACCATGAAGATGAACGCGCTCGTCGACGCCGAGATCATCGACGAGCTCTGCGCGGCCTCGGTCGCCGGAGCGCGCGTCGACCTCGTCGTGCGCGGGATCTGCTGTCTCCGGCCGGGTGTGCCCGGCCTCTCCGAGCGCATCACCGTGCGCTCGATCGTCGGACGCTTCCTCGAGCACTCCCGCATCTTCCGCTTCGGCGAGGCAGGCCACGACGGCACCGAATACGTGATCGGATCGGCCGACATGATGCCGCGCAACCTCGACCGCCGGGTCGAGGCCATGCTGCGCGTCACCGACCGGCGCCTGCGAAGCCGCCTCGACGAGATCCTCGACCTCAACCTCGCCGACGACACCCTCGCGTGGAGTCTCGAGGCCGACGGCACGTGGACGAAGGTCCCGGTCGTCGACAACATCGACGCGCAGCTCGCGTTGCAGGAACTGGCCATCGCGCGCACCAGGGCCCGCAGCGTCGACTCCTGACCGTGGCGAGCGGCTCCCGGTTTCGGGTCTCCGACGTCGTCCACGAGGCCCTGGCGTCGTCGGTGGCCCGCTTCGACGCGAACGAGCCCGCGCTGTGGGCCGAGCGCGATCCCGAAGCGGTGCACGAGGCGCGAGTCGCGACCCGTCGGCTGCGCTCCGACCTGCGCACCCTGCGCGACTTCGTCGACGACCCCTGGGCCGCCAATCTGCGCGGCGAGCTCCGCTGGCTCGGTGCCGAGCTCGGCACGGTGCGCGACGTCGAGGTGCTGCGCGAGCGCCTGTCGTTGCACGCCGCCGCGCTGCTTCCCGACACCGAAGCCGACTCGGCGCGCGCGGCGATCCGGCGCCTCGAAGACGATCACGCGGCGGCGCGCGCCGATCTGTTGCGAGCGTTGCGGCAACCGCGTTATGCCGTCTTGCACCGGGCACTGCACGATGCCGTCGCCGCGCCCCGGCTCACTCCTCGGGCACACGCACGCGCGGCCGACGCGTTGCCTCGCGCGGTTCGTCCCGCGTGGCGCCGGCTCCGGCGCTCGGTCGACGAGCTCGCGGCCGCCCCCTCCGACGTCGCGTTGCACGGGGTGCGTATCCGCGCGAAGCGGTGCCGGTACGCCGCCGAGCTGGCGAGCACGGTGATCGGACGACCGGCGCGGGAGCTCGGCGCGGCACTGACACGGGTCCAAGACGTGCTCGGTGAGCACCAAGACGCCGTCGTCGCCGGCGCGTGGCTGGCGAAGGTCGCACCCGAGTGCTCGCCGCAGCAGGCGTACGCGCTCGGGATGCTGGCCGAGGTCGAGCGAGGGTTGGCGGTGCGGTCCCGCTCGGACTTTTTGAGCGCGTGGGACGCGGCCCGCGTGCGATCGCTCCGAGCGTGGCTGTGACGCGCCGCGACGCGTCCGATCGCACCTCGGTGCGGGCGGCGGGCGGGCTCGTCACGCGCCCGAGCGCGGGCGCGGCCGGCGAGCCCGGCATCGAGGTGCTGGTCGTCCATCGCCCGCGCTACGACGACTGGAGCCTGCCGAAGGGCAAGGCCGAGCCCGGCGAACCCGACGAGGAAACTGCGAGACGCGAGGTGGAGGAGGAGACCGGCTACCTATGCTCATTGGGTGACGAGCTGAACACTGTCCGCTATATAGATCGGCGGGGGCGTGACAAACAGGTCAGATACTGGAACATGAGCGTCATCGGTGAGGTGCGCTGGGAGCCGAACGCGGAGGTCGACGAGCGGCGTTGGATATCGCCGGCCGTTGCCGCGACACTTCTTACCTACGAAGCTGATCGCCAGCTCTTGCGAAGCCTCGGAGGAAACCCGTGACCGTCTATCTGATCCGCCACGCCAAGGCGGGAGACCGCGACACGTGGTGCGACGACGATCGACTCAGACCGCTGAGCGGTCGTGGCCACCGCCAGGCCCGCTTGCTCATCGAGATGTTGCAGGACGCAACCTTCGACCGCGTGCTCTCGAGCCCGTTCGTTCGCTGCATGGAAACCGTGGTGCCGATCGCGGCCGCCCGCGGCTTGCCGGTCGAGCCGGTCGAGGCGCTCGCCGAAGGTGCGCCCGTCGACGAAGCGCTCGCGCTCGTACGCAAGCACTCGAGTCCCGGCGCAATCCTCTGCATACACGGCGATGTGATGCCGATGCTGCTCGACTACTACGCGTCGGCCGGAGTCGACATTCCCGAAGCGCGCGAGTGGCCGAAGGGCTGCACCTGGGCGCTCGACACCGACACCACCGGCGAGGTCGTTCGCGCGATCTATCTCGATCCTCCCCCCGCGTGACGACGCGCCCGGGCGGAACCGGGGCCGAAAGTGAGCACCTAGACTCAGCGGCTCACGTGCCCGTGATGCCCGTTCGAGAGGAACCCCCGTGCCCGTCGAGATTGGCGAAGCTGCCCCGGATTTCACGCTGAAGGACCAAGACGGCAACGACGTCGCGTTGGCAACCTTGCGCGGCGCCCAGAACGTCGTCATCGTCTTCTACCCGTTCACGTTCACCGGTGTCTGCCAGGGCGAGTTGTGCGCGCTTCGCGACGACCTCTCCGAGTTCGCGGCCGTGAAGGCGCAAGTGCTCGCCATCTCGTGCGACTCGCGGCACGCGCAGAAGCAGTGGGCGACGCAGCAGGGTTTCACCTTCCCGGTGCTCAGCGACTTCTGGCCCCACGGCGCGGTCGCCCGCGCGTACGGCGTGTTCAACGAGCAACTCGGATGCGCGAACCGCGCGACCTTCGTGATCGACACCAATGGCAAGATCGTCGACAAGTTCGAGTCGGCGAATCTGGGCACGCCGCGCGAGCGTGCCGAATACGAGGCCGCGCTCGCGAAGTTGAGCTGACCCATGGTGCGGTTCTCCGACATGCTGGGCGGCAACGCCGACTCCGAGGGAGCACGAGCGACGGTGCCCGCGCCCGCCGCGACCGACACTCGACCCGAGCCCGAGCCGGAGCCGGAGCCGGATGACGCACCGGCGACCCAGTCCCCGGAGGACGTCCTCGACCGGCTCACGCAGTACGCGACCTCGGCCCGCTTCCCCGAACCGCCGGCCGTCGACGACACCGGCGGGGTCGAGGCCACGCCGCCGAACCCGACCGACGAGCCGCTCACGCCGATCGCTGACGACCTCTTGCCTCGTGCCCGGGGTGAGGGGCGCAAGCGCCGCCGGAAATAACGCGGCGAACCGGACGCAGGGTCAGGTAACCGCGGGAACGGATCGCTCGTAGCGGTAGCCGACCCCGCGCACGGTGACGATGCGCGTGGGGCGGGCGGAGTCGGGCTCGAGCTTCGAACGCAGCCGCTTGATGTGCACGTCGAGGGTCTTGGTGTCACCGAAGTAGTTCGGCCCCCAAATACGGTCGATCAGCACGTCGCGCGTCAAGACCCGACCGGCGTTGGCCATGAGCAACTCGAGCAGCTCGAATTCCTTCAACGGCAGCGCGACCGACTCGCCCCGCACGAACACTTCGTGCCGACCGGCGTCGAGCCGGACGTCGCCGACCTCGACCACCTCCGGCCGATCGGGCTCGTCGTCTTCGGCCGCGGGCACGCGGCGCAACGCCGCGCGCACCCGGGCGATCAGCTCCCGCAAGCGGAACGGCTTCGTCACGTAGTCGTCGGCGCCGACCTCGAGACCGACGACGGCGTCGATCTCCGAGTTCCGGGCGGTCACCATGATGATCGGCACCCGAGACCGGGCACGAATGTCGCGACACACGTCGACACCCGAGATCTTGGGAAGCATCACGTCGAGCAGTACGAGTGCGGGACGCGTCGCGTCGAAGCGCGCGATCGCCTCGGGGCCGTCGGCCGCGGTCTCCACCAGGAAGCCCTCACGTTGCAACGCGATCGAGAGCGCGTCCCGATACGACTGCTCGTCGTCGACCACGAGGATCAGCGGCGGATCGGCCACTACGAAACCTCCGGCATCGGGCGGGTACCGCCGTTCGAGATCGGGACGTGCAGGGTGAACTTGGAGCCTTCGCCTTCGCGCGACTCGACGGTCACGTCGCCGCCGTGCGCCTGCGCGACGTGCCGCACGATGGCCAGGCCCAGGCCGGTGCCACCGGTCTCGCGGCTGCGCGCGCGATCCACGCGGTAGAACCGCTCGAAGATCCGCTCGAGGTCGCGCGTCGGGATGCCGATCCCGTGGTCGCGGACCGTGAGTGCAAGCCGGTCGCCGGCCAGCGTCGCGCCGATCTCGACCGGCTGTTGCGGACCGGAGTACTTGATCGCGTTGTCGAGCAGGTTCATCAACGCGCTGCGCATCTGGCGCCGGTCGCACGCGAGCTCGATGTCGGGCGGTTCGGGGGTCACGACGATCGGCACGTCGGCGAGATCGGCCGCGGCCTGCACGAGGTCGATCGTCTCGGTGATCAGCAGCCGGACCGGGATCGGCGCACGCGTCGGCGCCTCTTGCGCCTCGATCTGGCTCAGGTCGAGCAGGTCGTCGACGATGCGCGACAACCGGTCGGCCTCGCGCACGACCCGATCCGCGAGCTGCTGCACGACGCGAGGGTCGTCGGTAGCGGCCATGGTCTCCGCGAGCAGTCCGAGCGCGCCGATCGGCGTCTTCAGCTCGTGACTCACGTTGGCCACGAAGTCTCGCCGGACGCTTTCGACGCGCCGCGACTCCGACACGTCTCGGGTGAACGCGACCGCGCCCACGACCTCGCCGTCGCGGCGGAGCGGGAACGATCGCAGTTGCAACACCTGGCGCGGCGGTCCGTAGAGCTGGAGCTCGCGTTGCGAGGTGACGCCTTCGAGCGCGGCGTGCAGGAGCTCGTCGACCGCGTCCTGGGCGAGCACTTCGCCATGGCGCGCGCCGTCGAATCGCCGGGCCGGCGCGTTCCGCACGATCTCACGGCCGATGCGATCAACCACGACGATCGCATCGGTCGCCTCGTCGAGTGCTGCCAGCAGCCAGTGCTGCACGGCTTCCGCACGCGCGACCCGATCGGCCGACTCCCGGTTGGTCTCGGCGATCGCATCGACGAGTCCTACGTCGTCCCCCACGTGCGTGGCCTCGCGAGCCCGGCGCAACTCGCTTCGAGCCCGGCGCACTGCCGACGCGCACAGTCCGGCCGCGACCCACCCGACGATCGCAAGGACGACGATGATCGATGTCACTGACGGCCCGGAACATCAGGATCACGCGCGAGCGCGGCCACTCACCCGAACCGACCTGTGATGTAACCCTCGGTGCGCGCGTCGGTCGGGTTGGTAAAGATCTTGTCGGTGACGTCGTACTCGACGAGGCGTCCCGTCCGACGGCCCTCGTCGTCGACGTCGGTGGTCATGAACGCGGTCATGTCGGACACGCGGGCCGCCTGCTGCATGTTGTGCGTGACGATCACGATCGTGTACTCACGCTTCAGGTCGACCATGAGGTCTTCGATGCGCGAAGTGGCGATCGGGTCGAGCGCGGAGCACGGCTCGTCCATGAGGATGACGTCGGGCTCCACTGCGAGGCAGCGCGCGATGCACAACCGCTGCTGTTGGCCCCCGGAGAGCGCGAACGCCGACCGCTTGAGCTTGTCCTTCACTTCGTCCCACAGTGCTGCATGCCGGAGCGCACGCTCGACGACCTCGTCGAGTCCCTTGCGCCGGCCGTTGATGCGCGGTCCGAACGCGACGTTGTCGAAGATCGACTTCGGGAAAGGGTTGGGCTTCTGGAACACCATGCCGATCCGGCGGCGTACCTCGATCGGATCGACATCGGACGCGTACAGGTCGTGACCGTGGAAGGCGAGGCGTCCCGAGATCTGCGCGCCGGGAATCAGATCGTTCATGCGGTTGAAGGTCCGCAGGAACGTGCTCTTGCCGCAGCCTGACGGGCCGATCAGCGCGGTGATCTTCTGCGCGTACACGTCGAGCGAGAGGCCCTCGACGGCGACCGTGCCCGAATAGCGCACCGCGACGTCGCGGGCCTCGAAGACGACGACGGTGCTCTCGGGCAGGTCGTCGACCGTGATGTCGTCGCCGCCCCCGGCGGGATCGGCAGCTCGGTTCGACGGGTTCGGAGCGGACGCGTTCGTCCGCTCTCGATCCCTGGGCCGGATCGCCAACGTCGGCATTGCGTCACCTGGTTCGCTTATGGACACGTTCGACCAACTGCTCGCGAGCGACCCCGCAGCAACCGGGGAGCCCGGCTCGACGAACGACGCCCACTTGGGGGTCGCCCGCTGGGGAGGATGGTAGGAGGGCGACAAGGCCTAGCCGTAAGGTACCGGTGACGCGCCGGTGAACGACAGATGAACAGGATGTCGGGCTCGCCCGCAAGGGGTGAACGCTTGGGCAGACTGCCGACGAGGGTTCGTCGAGTCAGACCTGAACGGCCCGAGACACCCCCGCCCAGACCCAATCCGGCGACCGAGACCCCCGAGGACATGTGGTCGAGACCCGGCGATCGTTCGACGAGCAACAGCACGAGATCCGCGCCGAGGTCGTGAAGCTCGCCGCCAAGAGCTGCGAGCAGATCGGCGCCGCGACCCACGCGCTGCTCGATGCCGACCTTCCGCTCGCGGACCGGATCTACGCGACCCACGGCGAGATCCAAGGCCTCGTGCTCCGCGTCGAGCAGCAGGTCTACCAGCTCTTCGCGCTCCAACAGCCCATGGCGTCCGACCTCCGGACGCTCCTCGCGATCCTGCGAATTCTTCACGAGATCGAGCTCACGGCCGGATTGATGCGCAATGTCGCGCGGGCCACGCGACGCCTGTATCCGCGTGAGCTGCCCCCGCGGATCCGCGGGATCATCGAGCGCATGGGCGCGCAGGCGGGCGTGCAGACCCGCCTCGCCATCGACGCGTTCGCCGACGAGGACGCCGCGGTCGCGACGGCGCTGCCCGACATGGACGACGTGATGGACGACCTCCAAAAGGAGCTCTTCCGCGCCATCTTCGCCGGCTTCGCCGGCCCGGTCGACGAGGCGGCGCTCCAGATGGCGGTGCAGCTGGCGTTCGTCGGTCGCGACTACGAACGGGCCGCCGACCACGCCGTGATGATCGCCCGCTGGGTCTCTTTCATGATCACCGGCGCGCTCCCGGGCGACTCGGAGCCCAGCGAACACGGATTCAGGTAACCGACTGTTCCGGCGTGGTTCACGTTCTGTCCATGTCAACGTGAACTTCGATCCACTTGCCGTTCTTACGATCGCGTCGGTCGAATGGCCCCGGTTCGTCTCTCCTGAAGGAGATCCCCCTTGAACGCAACCTTGAAACCGGCTCGCGCGCTCGTGGTCCTGGTCGCACTGGCGACCGCCCTCGCAGCCTGCTCGAGCAGCAGTAAGTCCCCGAGCACGGGTACGAACCCGTCCGGAGGGAGCGTCACGCTCAACGGATCGGGCTCGACGTTCCAGAAGCCGTTCGACGACGCGACCATCGCCGCGTTCCACACCGCCAGCCCCAACATCACCGTCAACTACGCCGGCGGCGGTTCCGGCCAGGGCAAGAGCGACCTGCAGACCAAGACGGTCGACTTCGCGGGCACCGACAGCATCCCCAAGGCGGCCGACCTCCCGAAGTACCAGGGCGGCACCATCCTGTACTTCCCCACTGTTGCCGCTCCGATCACCGTCTCGTACAACTTGAAGAACGTGAGCAGCCTGCGCCTCTCCGGCACGACGCTGGCCAAGATCTTCGCCCTGAAGATCACGAAGTGGAACGACAAGGCGATCGCAGCCGACAACCCGGGCGTGACGCTGCCGTCGACCACGATCACGGTCGCTCACCGCGCCGACGGCTCGGGCACAACCAGCAACTTCACCAAGTTCCTCAACGACGTCGACCCGACGGACTGGACCCTCGGGAGCGGCGACACCGTCGACTGGGGTTCCAACACCCAGGCCGGGACCGGTAACCCCGGGGTCGCGCAGATCGTGCAGCAGACCGACGGAGGGATCGGCTACGTCGACCTCGCGGATGCGAAGAAGGCGAACCTGTCGTTCGCCTCGATCGAGAACAAGTCCGGCGCGTTCGTCGCCCCCACCCTGGCCGGTGCCGCGGCGGCGGTCACGGGCAGCACGATCAACGCGGACCTCACGTACGACCCGATCAACGCCCCGGGCGCGGCCGCGTATCCCATCACGTCACCGACGTGGATCATGGTGTACGCCAACCAGACCGACAAGGCGAAGGGCACCGCGATCAAGACGTTCCTGCAGTTCGTGTACAGCACGGGTGAGACCCTCGCCGCGACGAACAACTACGCCCAGCTTCCGGCGGCAATCGTGCAGAAGGCGACCGCTCAGCTGAGCAAGCTCCAGATTCCGGCATAGGTTCACCGCTGTGACCGCGCTCGCCCCCGCGCCCGCTCGACCGGAACGCGGGGGCGACGCGGGTATCAGCGCGCACGGCCGCGGCACCGACGTGTGGGGCGACCGCGTGTTCCGGAGCATCGCGCTCGCCGCCGGACTCTCGGTCCTCGCGATCCTCGCCCTGATCGCGTTCGTCATGACCAAACAGGCCTGGCCGGTCTTTCGCGCCGAGGGATTCCGCTTCGTCACGAGCAGCACGTGGGATCCGACGAACAGCAAGTTCGGCGCCTTGGCCTTCATCTACGGCACGATCGTGTCGTCGGCGATTGCCATTGTGTTCGCGGTGCCGCTCAGTCTCGGCATCGCGCTCTTCACCACTGAGCTCGCACCGCGCCGAATGCGCAAGCCCGTCGTGTACCTCGTTGACTTGCTCGCGGCGATTCCGTCGGTCGTCTACGGGCTCTGGGTGCTGGCCGTGCTCGTGCAGCCGGCGCAGCGTGCCTACCAGCATGTTGCCAACACGCTGGGCAAGGTTCCGGGCCTGACCCACATCTTCGGCGGCCAGGCCAGCGGACGGAGCTTCTTCACCGCCGGCCTCGTGCTCGCAGTGATGATCACACCCATTGCCACGTCCATCAGCCGCGAGGTGCTGGCCACCGTCGCGCAGGACGACAAGAACGCCGCGTTGGCCATGGGCGCGACCAGGTGGGAGATGCTGCGGATCGCGGTGTTCCCGCGGGCGCGGAGCGGGCTCGTAGGTGCGGTGATGCTCGGGCTCGGTCGCGCACTGGGCGAGACGATCGCGGTCGCCCTCGTCATCGGGTCGAACCACCAGATCACTTCGCACTTGTTCAAGTCGGGCGACAGCATGGCGGCCGTCATCGCGCACGAGTGGGGCGAAGGACAAAGCGATCCGCTCCACCGCGCCGCGTTGATCGGTCTCGCAGTCTTGCTGTTCGCGTTCACGATCGTCATCAACATCGCGGCGCGGGCGATCGCGAACCGTTCGAGACACACCGAAGCGAACGCATGAGCGCGACCACTTCGCCACCCGACGCCACCGAGCCCGCGCAGTGGATCCTGGAGCGATCGATCTCGCGGGGCCGGCGCGCGCGCAACGCGGTCGCGACCGCGTGGATGATCGGGGCAACTGCCTTCGCCCTGGTGCCCGTCGTCTTGATCGTCGGCTACGTCGCCACCAAGGGTGCCAAGGTCATGAGCTGGGGCTTCCTCAGCAAGAACCTCCCATTCGCACCGGAAGTCGCCGGCGGCGGCGTGTTCCCGGCGATCGGCGGCACGCTGCTCCTCGCCGCGACCGCCGCGTTGCTCGCGGTCCCGCTCGGCGTCCTCGCCGCCATCTACTTACATGAATACGGCGGTCACACTCCGCTCGCGCGCGTCATCCGGTTCATGTCCGACGTCATGACCGGCGTGCCGTCGATCGTCATGGGTCTGTTCATCGCCCTGGTGTGGGTCACCGCCGGGCTCCACCTCGGCCTCTCGACCTTCGCCGGCGCGCTCGCGCTCGCGTGCCTGATGCTGCCAATCGTGATCCGTTCGAGCGAAGAGATGCTGAAGCTCGTCCCGAACGAGCTCCGCGCGGCAAGCGACGCGCTCGGCGCCCGCAGGTGGCGAACCGTGCTGACCGTCGTCCTTCCTGCCGCGCTGCCGGGCATCGTCAGCGGCGCGATGCTCGCCATCGCGCGCGCCGCCGGCGAGACCGCACCGCTGCTGTTCACGATCGGGACGTCGAAGTTCCTCAACGCCGACGTGTTCCACAAGACCAACACGGCGCTACCCCAGGAGATCTGGACCAACGCCCAGCAGCCCTTCGCCGCCGCGCAGGACCGCGCGTGGGGCGCCGCACTGACGCTGATCATGTTGGTCTTCCTGTGCACGCTCATCGCGCGCGTGGTGACCGCGCGATTCTCGAGCTTGGAGGGTTAGTCGCCGGTCGGCTACGCCTCGGGCTCGTCTCCGAGATCCCACTCGAGAATGAGGTGCTCCCGTTCGGCGTCGCGAGCGACCCGCTCCCGGTTGCGACGGAACTGCGGGTCGTACACCGGCAGCAGCTGCAGCCGGGCCATCGCCCGCTGGCGGAACTCGTCGATCGCACGCTGGTCGCCGAACACGCGGTGGATCTCCCAATGCGGCGCGACCGAGCCCGTGTAGACGATCTTCACGTGCCCTTGCGGCGGGATCTCTTCAAGCTCGTCGGGCTCGATGGCCATGCTGCCAACTCCCAAATACGTCGACGACGAACATCGGATGCTAGAGGACCCGCTGTCGGCGGCCACCCCGACGCCGGCGTCGTGTGCAGGAACGCACGCCCGGGCCCTCAGCCGTTCGGGAGATCGCCGAGGATCGCCGCGAACGTCTTGCTCGCCTTCCCGCGCATGACGACGCCCTTCACCGTCTCTCCGGGCCGGTGCTCGCGCACGATCCGCACGACGTCGTCGTTGGTCCGCACCCGTTCGCCGTCGAGCTCGACGATCACGTCGCCCTTGCGGAGCTTGGCCCGCGCCGCAGCCGAGCCGGGGGTCACGAGCGCGACGTACGCACCCACGCTGGTGCGGAGGTGCCGGAGCTCGACGAGCCCGAGCGTGACCGTTTGCGTCTCGACCCCCATGTAGGCGATGCGCGGCGTTCTCCCCGCGCGGAGATCGTCGATCACGGGCTTGGCCGAGGAGATCGAGATCGCGAAGCCGATGTTGTTCGAGAAGCTCGGATTGGCGATCGCGGTGTTGATGCCGATCACGCGGCCGTCGGCGTCGACCAGCGGTCCCCCGGAGTTGCCGGGATTGATCGAGGCGTCGGTCTGGATCGCGTCGATCAGCGTCTCGGTGCTCGCGATGTGCACGGTGCGGCCCAGCCCCGAGACGATGCCCGAAGTGACGGTCGGGCTCCCGGCAATGGCGAGCGCGTTCCCGATCGCGACCACCGCGTCGCCGACCTGGAGGGAATCGGAGTCTCCCAGAGTTACGGTCGGCAGCCCGGTGCGGTTGATCTTCACGACGGCGAGGTCATGGGTGCGATCCTCGCCGATCACGCGACCGCGCTGCGAGGTGCCGTCGCCGAGTGTGACCAAGAGGTCGACCGGCGCATTGGTCGTCTCCAAGTTCGCGACGTGCGCGTTCGTGACGATGATGCCGCTCGAGGCGATGATGAAGCCCGTTCCCGTACCCGACCGCGCGCTCTTGCCGGCCGGATGCGCGGTGACGTCGATACGCACGACTGCGGGCTCGACCTTCGCGAGGATCGCGCGGATGTCCCCGGGCTTTGCGAGCACCGTCGACGGTCGCGCGGCCGCGGTCCCGCCGCCGAAGCTCGGCGTCACGATCGTGGTGGAGTGGTGGTTGTCGAGCGCGGCCACGATGCCCCCGGAGATTCCGCCGCCGACGAGCGCACCGACCAACGCCGACAGGAGCACGACGCGAGCGACTCGCGGCGCCGCGGCCGCGCGCTCGGGCGGCGCCGGATCCTGCTCGGCGTCCGGTTGCGGTGCGTGGTGAGCAACCCACGCCCCGGGTTCGGTCGGATCAGGCTCCTCCGGCATCGCCGGTTCGGACGGGCGCGCCGCGAGCCAACGCTGGCCGAGTTCCGGTCGATCTTGATCCATGGATCCTTCCCGCATCGGACACTCATCGGGACGGGCAATCCCATATGCGCGAACACGACGCGTCACCCGCGTGCACCGAAAACGACAACAGGCCGGGCCCGCAAGGTTTGCGCGCGTAGCTGAGAGTTGGCTGAAGGAACTGTAGGAGAGATCGGGGCAACGTTTCTTCGCCCCCGAACGTCATACAGATACCCGCTCGATGTGAACCCATGGAACCAGATGGCCGTAGGGTTCGTTGAAGTGGAGGTGAGCATGGAGCAAACCCCGGACGAATACGCGTGGATGTTCCAAGCGCGTTGTCGTGGCGTCAATCCCGGCGAGTTCTTTCCTTCCGACGGGACCGGTGTCGAGACCGCGCAGCGCGTGTGCGCGGCATGCCCCGTTCGTGCCGAGTGCCTCGAGTACGCGCTCCTTCATCGCATCGAGCACGGCGTGTGGGGCGGTGCGTCGGAACGCGAGCGCCGCCGGATCCTGCGCCGACGTCGCGATCTCGCGGACACCACGCAGTCCTGATCGAGACGCCGCGGCTGCGACCTCGGCAACACATCGCGACCGCATCACCCGATGATGCCGGCCTGGGGATCTACGCCTGGAGTGCCTTCCCGAGCATCTCGACGTCGTCGTGACTCGAAACGTGGAACGGAACCGCGCCGATCCCTGCGATGAGCGTGTCGACGCCGAGCGCCTGCCACGTTGCTACTTGCTCACGCACTTCGTCGACCGTTCCGACCAACCGGCCGGCGCGAAACGTCGCGAGATCCTGGCCCCGCATGACTCCCGGCGGCGCGCTCGCGGCCATGAGCTCGAACCGGCGCGCCAGGTCGCGCTCGTTCTCGCCGCACAACGTGTAGAGACCGAGCGACCGCCAAACGGTCGACGGATCGCGGCCGACGCGCTCGCACGCGCGGTCCAAGACCTCGACGCGCTCGCGGTAGTCGCCGGGCGTCCACGCCCAGCAGGTGTTCCATCCGTCGGCGTGCTCGGCAACCAGCCGGAGCAACCGATCGCCCTTCCCGCCGATCAAGACGCGCGGTCGCGGTTGCTGCATCGCGGGCGGCTCACAGCGCGCGCCGTCGGCGCGGTGATACGCGCCCGCGAACGTGAGCTCTCGGCCCGAGAGCAGACCTGTCAACACGTCGGCCGCCTCGGTCAGGCGGTCGAGCCGGATCCCGGGCCGCGGCATCGACATCCCGATCGCGTCGTACTCCGGCTCGTACCACCCCGCGCCCAACCCGATGTCGATTCGCCCTCCCGAGATGCGATCGAGCGTGGTCAGCGCCTTCGCGAGCACCGACGCCGGACGCAGCGCCTCACAGAACACGAGCGTTCCCAGGCGAACCCGGGGCACGCGGCGCGCCAAAGCGGCGAGCGTCACGAGCGGGTCGAAGCACGCCTCGCGGTCGGGCGTGCCGCCGTACTTCGCCAGGTCCAGGAAGAGGTGATCCGACATCCACACCGAGTGGTAGCCCGACGCGGCCGCGCACTGCGCGTAATCGACGATCGTCTCGAAGCGCAACGGGCGCTCACCGGCGACCGAGTAGTCGTACTGCGGGAGCGCGAGGCCGAGATGCATCGCTCGAGGCTAGCGAGCGCCCACTCGCGCGGCTGCGGGTCTTACGCTTCGGACCGTGCTCGAATGTGTCGCCAACGTCTCGGAAGGGCGCGATCTCGTCGCGCTGCGCGAGCTGGCCGAACGCTGCGGCCCGTCGCTCCTCGACGTGCACACCGACGCCGATCATCACCGCTCGGTGTTCACCCTGGCCGGGCCCGGCGCCGACGACGCGGCCCCCGCGGCACGCGCGCTCGCCGACGCGGTCGCGCACTACGTGACGATCGTCGCGCACGACGGCGTTCATCCGTTCCTCGGCGCGCTCGACGTCGTCCCGTTCGTCGCGCTGACCGAAACGCCCGCGGCGCGGCGCGGCGCGGCACAGACGGCGCGCGAGTTCGCGCAGTGGTGGGCCGAGACTCACGACGTGCCCGTCTTCCTCTACGACGACGCCGACCCCGAGCGCCGTGATCTTCCGAGCACGCGACGCGACGCCTTCCGATCGCGCGGGCCCGACTTCGGGCCCGACGCACCACACCCCCGACTGGGCGCGAGCGCGGTCGGGGCGCGCAAACCGCTCGTGGCGATCAATCTGTTGCTGGCCGCGGAAGATCCCGCGATCGCCCGGCAGATCGCGCGCGAAGTTCGCGAGCGCGACGGCGGCTTACCCGGCGTGCGCGCGCTGGGATGGATGATGGACTCGATCGGGCGGCCGCAAGTCTCGATGAACCTGGTCGACCTCGACCGGACCGGCGTGGAGGCGGCGTGCCTCCAGGTACGCGACCTCGCGCACCGGCAAGGCACCGACGTGGTGTCAGTAGAGTTGGTCGGACTGGTTCCGCAACGCGACCTCGATCGGTGTTCCGACGAGTTCGTGCGATGGGCCCGGATCGATCCGGGCGCTGCGATCGAGGCTCGGGTCGGCCACGGTCCCCGCCGACTCCCGGCCTGAGCAACCGGCCCGGGAATTCCAGCGAGCCGAGCGCCGCGACTGCTAGCCGGCGAGGCCGCGGCGCACGAGTGCGCGCTGGCGGCGGATCCGGCGCCGTTCCCGCTCGGACATGCCACCCCAGATCCCGAACTTCTCACCGTGACGCAGTGCGTACTCGAGACACTCGGACTTGACCTCGCAGCCGCCGCACACCGACTTGGCCTCCTTGGTGGAAGCCCCCCGCTCGGGGAAGAACAGGTCGGGATCAACCCCGAGGCAGTTGGCGCGCTCTTGCCAGCGTCGGTCGGTCGAATCGACGTCGAGCTCGATGAGCATCTCCCGCATCGGCGGGCCTCCTCGTTGACCCGACCTGCGGCCGGGCTTCGGTTGCTCGGCGATCGCCACGGCTGAACCGCGACTCGAATACCGCCGATGGAATTACAGCGGTGTCATCATGGCAAGCGCCACAGCCCCGCGCAAGGGGGGACCCGCAATTGGGTACCTCGCTCTGACGATGCGCGCGTGGACTACTACGAAGCGCGCGAAGAAACCCGCTCCGGCGCCCCGGAGAGCGCAACCCGGCGGTCCGCGAGCGCAGTGCATCGCTCGAACAGCGCGCCCACCGCGTCGTCGAGCTCGCCGATGCCGAGCGCGGCGCCGAAGCCGAAGTTCGGCACGGCCCGGCCCCAGAGTTGGGGCAACGACCCGAGGAACGGCGGGCCGAGCAGCTCGAGAGCTGCGAGCGCGCGCTCGTCGGTCGTGCCCTCGTCACCCGTGGCCACGATCCCCAACCGAACGCGCTCGGCAACGTGGCCCCGGTCGCGCGCCTCCTCGAACTGGTCGACGAACCGGCCGGCGGCCTCGACCGCAGCCCGCTCCGGCGTGACCGCCAGGAACAGCCAGTCGAGCTGCTCGAGCCCATTGCTCAACGCCCGGGCCGGCCCCGACGGCCCGCACACGAGGTCGCACACCACGACGTCGAACGCGTCTCGCACCGCCGGGAGTACGCACGCCATTCCCCGGTGCACCCGCCCCACGCCACGGCCCGCACTCGGGAGGACCCGGAGCGGCGGCTCGCGCAGCGAGGCAAGTGCCTCCGCCAGCGCGTCGGCGTCCTCCACGCTCGGCCCCGCGAAGTCCTCGAGATGCGGCCCCGACACCGCGAGTCGGGTCGTGACGTCGCGGGCGAACGGGTCGGCATCGATCAGGCACACGGACGAGCCGTGCACCGCGTCGCGCGCCAGGCTCGCGGCAAAGTTCGCCGCGATACCACGCTTGCACGCAGGGTCCCGGGGGCTGGTGATCCCGATGGTCAGGGCGGTCACGACCTGATTATCGGGAACACCCCCCGTTCCGCCCACGAATTGCGCGCGGTTGTGACCGATGGCACGAGGCGTGGATCAGGCCTCGCGTTCGAGACGCAGGGACGCACTGTTCATGCAGTAGCGCCGGCCGGTCGGCCGCGGGCCGTCGGGGAACACGTGGCCGAGGTGCGCGCCGCAGTTGCGGCACCGCGCCTCCGTTCGCACCATGCCGTGGCTCGTGTCGGTGTCCTCCTCCACGGCCTCGGGATCGAGCGCCTGGAAGAAGCTCGGCCAACCGGTGCCCGACTCGAACTTCGTCTCCGACGAGAACAGCGGCGCCCCGCAGCACACGCACTCGTAGACACCGGCGTCGTGGCAGTCCCAGTACTCGCCGGTGAACGCGCGCTCGGTGCCCGCCTTCCGGGCGACCTGGTACTGCTCGGGTGTCAGCCGCTCCTGCCAGTCGGCGTCGGTCTGGGGAAGCTGGTCACGAGAGATCTGGGGCATGTGTCCTCCTGGGTGTCGGACCGAACAACACGCCGCGCCCTGTGTTGGTTCCCGATCAGGCGGCGAGGGTGAGCGCCAGTCTGCCTGCCGCCGCCACCACGTGGACGTCGTCGTCGACCCACGCGTCGGCGCCGAGCGCGACCGCGCGCTCGACTTGTGACGCGTCGGCGACCCGCACGACGAGCAACGGCCGATCCACCCGGGCGCCGACGGCCGCCAGCACGCACCAACCGTCGAGCGGCGGCAGCGTCAGGTCGACGAGCACGACGTGGGGCTCCCACGTCTCGACCGCCGTGACCACCGCGTGGCCGTCGTACAGGACGATCGCGTGGACCTCGGCCTCGGCCAGCGAGGCGCTCACCGCCCGGGCGACCTCGGGACGGCTCTGTACCACCAGCGCGCGAGGGACCATCGCACTCTCCTCCGTGAGCAACACTCCGGGCATCCTTGCCCGGCACTGACCCGATCGGCGGGGCGCCGAGCGAGTTGAGGATTCGCGTCGTGCGGGATCAGCCGGCCCGGCGTTGCTCGCGCTTGTCCTCGAGGAAGTCGACGAGCACGTAGTCGCCCAGCGTCTCCGGCGTCGTGTAGAAGGCCCGGCCCCGGTTCATCTTCATCATGCGCTCGACGAAGTCGCGGAGGTACGGGTTGTCCTCGAGCATGAAGGTGTTGATCCGGATGTCTTCTTTCGTGCACCGCTGCACCTCGCGCAACGTCATCTCGATCGTGCGCGGCGAGGGCGGGTAGTCGAAGTAGGGATAGCCGTCTTCGATGTGGGCGGTCGGCTCACCGTCGGTGATCATGATGATCTGCTTGCGGCCGCTCTGGCTCGACAGCATCTTGCGCGCCAGCGCGAGCGCGTGCTGCATGTTGGTGCCCCACTCGAAGTCCCACGTCGCCTCCGGGAGCCGCTCGGGCTTCACCTCGCGCGCGACGCGTCCGAAGCTGACCATGCCGAGGTAGTCGCGGGGGAACTGCGAGGTGATCAGCGCGTGCAACGCCATCGCGACCTTCTTCGCCGCGAGGAAGCGCCCGCGCATCTCCATCGAGAGGGAGACGTCGAGCATCAGCACGGTCGCGGCGCGCGTCACCTGCTCGGTGCGCTCGATCTCGAAGTCTTCGGGCGTGATCCGCACCGGCGTGCCCGACCCGCCGCGCGTGATCGCGTTCTTGAGCGTGCGCGCGACGTCGAGGTGCAGCGGGTCGCCGAACTCGTACGTCTTGTGGTCGTTGGACCGCTCGTGACCGAAGCCCGCGCGCTCGATCTCGTGGCGGCCGGCGCGGTCCTGGAGCAGCCGGCGGAAGAGGTCGCCGAGCGCGCGCTGGCCGATGCGGCGGATGCCCTTCGGCGTGAGCTCCATGCGCCCCTCGCGCTGCTCGATCAGCCCCGCCTCCTCGAGCATGCGCGCCAGCTCCGACAGCTGCTGCAACGAACGCGCCGCATCGTCGCCGAGAAGGTCGCGAACGCGGTCGAGATCGACCTCGGCGAGCTGACCGGGGTTCGTCGCGTTGCGCATGAGGTTCTCGAGGGCGTCGATGTCGCCGAGTTGGTCGAGGAGCGAGCCCATACCGTCGAGCGGGAGCGGCTCGTCACCGCGGAAGCCCATGCCCTGGCCCCAGCCCATCTGCGGGAACGCGTTGCGCAGGTTCTGGCCGAGCTGGTCCATCTGCCAGCGGAGATCCATGTCGTCGAGCAGCGCGTTGGCGAGCTCCTGGAGCTGGGCGCGCTGCTCCGGGCTCATCGAGTTGAGCAGCTGCTGCATCTGCGCCATCGACTGCGCCATCTGCTCGAGCAATTCGTCGAGGGTCTGCGGATTGCCGGGGAAGAAGTCGCCGAAGCGATCCATGAAGCCCTCGAAGTCGGGCTCCTCACCGCGCTCGCGCTGCTCGAGCATCTGATTCAGCTCGGCGAGCATGTCCTTCATGCGCGCGAGCTGCTCGGGTGACATCTCCGACATGCCCTGTTGGAGCTGGTTGAACATCGAGTCGAGGAGCTGCTTCTTCAGCTCGTCCATGAGCTCCTCGAACCGCTGGCGCGCGGCGTCGTCCATCCAGTCGTAGTTCTGCAACTCGCTGACGCGGCCCGCGAGATCGGGCGGGAGCTGTTCGAGCTCCTGGCGGCGCTGCTGCGCGAGGTCCTCGAGCAGCTCCTCGCGCCGCTTGTCGCCCGACGCCCGCGCCTCGTCGACGCGGCGATCGATGCCCTCGCGTTCCTGTTCGACGATCTCGTCGAGTTGGTTCGCGATGTCCTCGTAGACGCCACCGAGGTCGTAACGGTCGAGCTGCTCGCGACGCCGCTCACGCAGCTTCTCGAGCATCTCGCGCATGCCGCTGACGTCGCGGCCCTCACGGTCGCGGAAACCCTGCTGCATCATGCGCCGGAGCGCCGCGTTCAGGTCGCCGTGGTAGAGGAGATCGTCGGTCATCTCCTCGAGGAGCGCGTCGGCGTCGAGGTCGAAGCCGACCTGCGTGCCGTCCCACCGCGAGTACTTGAAACGAGCGGACATGCACGGGCACGGTAGCCCTCGGAGTCGTGCGCCCGCCCCCGGCCGGCGCGCGGTGTGGTGCGCGGACTGCTACGCGGCGCGGCCCAGGCGGCGGGAGACGTCGGCGCACTCCTCGCACACCGACTCGGGGATCACTCCGGCGCGCATCAAGCGCCCGAAGAGCAGGCACCCGACGCACAGCCCGAACGCGCTCTCGAGCGTCGCGGCCACGACGATCAGTCCGACCAGCACGTCGGCCGCCAGGTTCCAGCCCGCGAGGGCCCACACGGCGAGCGCCGCGGTCGACAGCACGGCCCCGATCCCTTGGGCGAACCGCTTCGGCGGACCGGGCGTGAGGCGCGCGGCGAACGGGAGCCGGGGCACGATCACGCGTGTGGCCGCGAACGCCCACGGGCTCAGCTTCGGACCGGTGAGCACACGGGCGAGGAATCCGTACGCGAGCGGGATCAGCAGCCAACGCTGGTGCGTCGTGAGCTCGACGACCGACAGCACGAGCACCCCGGCCGCCACCGTGCGCGCCGCGACCTCGTTGACCGGGTTCGGGAAGCTGAACAGCCTGCGCACGCCGTCAGGATACCCCCGAAAGTCGACCTATCAAGTCGGCTTTCGGTCAGGACGGCTCGGGCACCTGCTCGTGCTCCGCGTCGAGCTCGGCGCGGATGTCGTCGTAGCGGCTCGCCTTGGCGCGCAGCTCCGCGAGCATGCCCTGGAGCAGGCCCGCCTTCGCGTTGACCTCGGCCTGCATGCGCGCGTTGAGATCGCTCGCCTCGGCCAGCATCTCCCGGCGCCGCTGGGCCGAGATGCCGCGTTGTGCCTCGGCGCGCAGCTCGGCGAGGCGGTCTTCGGAGCGCAGGAAGAGGCGAATGCGGTCGAGGTCGAATCCCATCACGTCGCGGAGATCGAGGATCCGGCGCAGCCGCTCCACGTCATCGACCGAGTACAGACGATTCCCGCCCGGCGTCGCACCCGACGGCTCGAGGAGGCCGACCTCCTGGTAGTAGCGCAGTGTCCGCGTCGTGACGCCCGCGCGCTTTGCCGCCTCCCCGATGCGCAACAGCGCGTGATCCGTAGCGGGGTTCAATACACCACCACCGAATCGCCTTCGAGGAGCGCCGCCTCGACCTGCTCCTCACTGGCCGGCGCGTCGGGACCGCTCGCGTCGCCGTGCACGTACTTGGCGCCGCGCAGCCACGACGCCACACCGGCGACGAGACACATCACCAACGAAGCCGCGAACGCGATCCGCAGCCCGGTGAGGAACGGGTTCGCGATCAGGTGCGGGAAGAACGACTTGCCGGTGATCTTCACGAACTGTGCGTGACTGATGCCGGCCGCACGCGCGCTGCCCAACAACTTCTGCATCGGGTTGTACCCGAGGAACGCGGCGAAGAGGCTGCCGACGGTCGGGAGCGACGCGATCTGGTGCGCCTTGGCCGCGTTCACGCCGTTGGCCTGCAGCGCGGTCGCCATCGAGTGCGGCAACGACGCCGAAAGGCCGGCGATCATCAACGAGAAGAACACGCCGATCGACAGGACCATCCCGCTGTTCTGGAACGTCGCGCGCATGCCCGAGGCCGCGCCGCGCTTGTCGGGCGGCGAGCTGTTCATGATGCCGGCCATGTTGGGCGCGGCGAACAGTCCCATCCCGATGCCGTTCATGAGCAGCAGCGATCCGAACACCGGGAACGCGAAGTCGGCGGGCAACAACATCAACAACCCGAAGCTGGCGGCCGCCACCACCATGCCACCGGTCGCGAACGGGCGCGCGCCGTGGCGATCCGACAACCAGCCCGCGATCGGGCCCGCGATCAGGAACCCACCCGTGAGCGGGAGCATGTAGATCCCGGCCCACAGCGGCGTGCGCTCGAAGCTGTAGCCGTGCAACGGCAGCCAGATGCCCTGCAACCAGATGATGAGGATGAACTGCAACCCGCCGCGCCCGATCGACGAGAGGAAGCTCGCGAGGTTGCCCATCGAGAACGCGCGGATGCGGAAGAGGTCCAGGTCGAACATCGGATCCGTGACGCGACGCTCGATCAGCGCGAACGCGACGATCAACGCGGCGCCGCCGATGAGCTCGAAGAGCACCCAGGGCCCGGTCCAGCCCATCGTGTGACCGCCATGGGGAATGAGTCCGTAGGTGAGGCCGACCAGGATCATGATGAGGCCGACACCGAACGTCGCGTTGCCCCACCAGTCGATGCGCGCCGCCTTCTTCGTTCCGAGCTCGCGGAGCTTGAGGTAGGCCCACACCGTGCCGAACACGCCGATCGGCACGTTGATCCAGAACACCGCGCGCCAGTCGACGTCGGCGAGCAGGCCGCCGGCGACGAGCCCGATGAACGCGCCGGCCATGCCGGCGATGACGCTCACGCCGATCGCGAAGCCGCGCTGCGCGGCGGGGAACGCGTCGGTGAGGATGGCGGCCGAGTTCGCCGTGAGCAGCGCCCCGCCGATCCCCTGCACCACGCGCCACGCGATCAGCCACAGCGCGCCGCTCGACCCCCGGTACGGGCACAGCGACAGCGCGAGCGACGCGGCGCTGAACACCGCGAAGCCCGCGTTGTACATGCGCACCCGCCCGAAGATGTCACCGAGGCGGCCGAACGTCACCACGAGTACGGCGGTGACGACGAGGTAGCCCATCAGCATCCACAGCAGGTAGCCGACGTTGGCGGGCTGCAGGGGGTCGAGGTGGATGCCCCGGAAGATCGCGGGCAGCGAGATCAGCACGATCGACGAGTCGAGGGACGCCATGAACACGCCGAGGGTGGTGTTCGAGAGGACGATCCACCGGTAGCGATCGGACTGCGGGGCGGGTTCCATCAGGGGCGCTCCTGAATCGGATCTTTACGTCAACGTCAAATATAACCCCTGACGGCTACCCCCCCGGACTCCCACCCCGAAACCCGAAACCCGAAAACGGGTCAGCCGCGCGCGCGGTACGTGGCCCGACCCCCGAGCGCGTCCTTGTTGAGGCGCTTGGTGAGGTGCAAGCCCTCGAGCACGAACTCGATGCCCGAGGCGCAGGCCGCCGGCGACTCGCCGACACCAAGGCTGGCGAGCAGGGGCTTGAGCCCGTCGATCTGGTCGACGAGCTTGCGGTAGTCCGCCGCGGGGACGTCCTCGCCGGTGTGCACGACCGAGCCGTCCTCGAAGGAGGCGACAACCGGCGCGAGCAGCTCGGGCTTCACCCGGGCGCGGAACACCTCGAGCACGGCGCTCTTGATGATGCGGTCGAGCACCTGCGAGTCGCGACCGTCGTCGAGCATCTCGATCTCGATCTTCCCCGAGGTCGACGCGGCGAGCGCCTCGAGGTCGGAGACGCGCGGCACGACCTCGCGTTCGTTGTTCATGAGGGCCCGCCGGGCCGCGTTGGCGACCAGCGTCTCGTAGTTGGCGATCGACAGACGCGCCGACACACCCGACCGCTGGTTGACGTGCGGCGACTGGCGCGAGTGCTGGCTGATCTCGGCGACGATCTCGGTCATGAACTCCGGAACGGTCACCTGCAACTGCTCGGCGACGAGCGGGCGGACCTCCTGGTGGATGATCGCGACCTCGAGCTCGGTCTCGAGCGGGTAGTGCGTGCGGATCTGCGAGCCGAAGCGATCCTTGAGCGGCGTGATGATGCGGCCGCGGTTCGTGTAGTCCTCGGGGTTGGCCGACGCGACCAGCAACACGTCGAGCGGGAGCCGGATCTTGTAGCCGCGGATCTGCACGTCGCGCTCTTCGAGCACGTTGAGGAGGCCGACCTGGATCCGCTCGGCGAGGTCGGGGAGCTCGTTGATCGCGAAGATCCCGCGGTTCGTGCGCGGCACGAGCCCGTAATGGATCGTGAGCTCGTCGGAGAGGTAGCGGCCCTCGGCCACCTTGATCGGGTCGACTTCTCCGATCAGGTCGGCGATCGACGTGTCGGGTGTCGCGAGCTTCTCGCCGAAGCGCCGATCACGGTGTACCCACTCGAGCGGGGTCTCGTCGCCTCGGTCCTGGATCAAGTGGCGAGCGTGCGAGGACACCGGGTTGTAGGGGTCGTCGTTGATCTCGCTCCCGGCGACGATCGGCATCCACTCGTCGAGCAGGCCGACGAGGCCGCGCATGATGCGCGTCTTGGCCTGGCCGCGCTCGCCGAGGAACACGATGTCGTGACCGGCGAGCAACGCGTTGGCGAGTTGGGGGATGACCGTGTCCTCGTAACCGATCACGCCCTCGATCAGCGGCTCTCCGGCGGCGAGCACACGGACCGCGTTGGCGCGGAGCTCGTCCTTGATCGGTTGCGACACCCAACCGCTGGCGCGGAGCTCTCCGAGCGTGGCAGGACGGGACATGGCACTCCCTTGCATGGTGCGGCGAACGGCTGAGTGTACGTCGCTACTTTCCGTGCCGGCCTGCGCCTCCCCGGCCGACGCGGATGCGCCGCGCGACACCAGACCCGAGCCGGTCCGCCGGGCCGCATGTGAACTCCCTCACGATTCGCCGAGCCTTCGAGGGCTCAGCGTAAAGTCCGGATTCACAAGGTCACGAGACTCGCGGACGAGGTCTGGGCACGAAGCATGGCGACCACCACTACCCCACCGACCGGCGCCGGTCCGAGCCCGCAGGGCCGCAAGCCCGGCGTGCAGCCGATCCGCCCGCGGCCCTCCGGCTCCGGGCCGCTGATCGTGCGCTTCTACCGCAGCGCGGTCGGCAAGAAGTGGGTGATGGCCGTGACCGGCATCATCCTCCTCGGCTTCATCCTCGTGCACATGCTCGGCAACCTGAAGCTGTACCTCTCCAAGGAGGAGCTCAACCTCTACGGCGAGGCGCTGCGCGACATGCCGGGCCACCTGCTGCCGCGAACGTTCCTGCTGTGGACGATCCGCACGGTGCTCACCCTCGCATTCGTGTTCCACATCCACTCGGCGATCGGGCTCACGGTCATCAACCGCAAGGCCCGACCGGCCGCCGACCGGTACCAGTCGAAGCGCGATTACGTCGCCGCCGACTACGCGTCGCGCACGATGCGGTGGACCGGCATCATCATCCTGGCGTTCCTGGTCTTCCACCTCATGGATCTCACCTGGGGCAATGCCAACCCGCACTTCCTGCGCGGCGATCCCTACAACAACCTCGTGTACAGCTTCCGGCGGCCCGCAGTCGCGTTGGTGTACATCGTCGCCAACATGGCGCTGGCGCTGCACCTGTACCACGGCGTTTGGTCGATGTTCCAGAGCTTGGGGATCACCAACCCGCGTTACAACAAGTTGCGCCGCAGCTTCGCGCAGGGTTTCGCGGCCCTGATCCTCGTCGGCAACGTGAGCTTCCCGGTGGCGGTGCAGCTCCACGCCGTCGACCTGAAGTGTCCCGGCACGAAACCGCCCACGGCCGTGTGCTCGAACGGGGACTCGCAATGACCCTCGACTCGAAGATTCCCGACGGTCCCATCGAACAGAAGTGGGACAACCACAAGTTCGAGATCAAGCTCGTCAACCCCGCCAACAAACGCCGCTTCGAGATCATCGTGGTCGGCACGGGCCTGGCCGGCGCGTCCGCGGCCGCGAGCCTCGGCGAGCTCGGCTACCGCGTGAAGGTCATCACCTTCCACGACTCGCCCCGCCGCGCCCACTCGATCGCGGCGCAGGGCGGGATCAACGCCGCCAAGAACTACCCGAACGACGGCGACAGCGTGTACCGCCTCTTCTACGACACGATGAAGGGCGGCGACTACCGGGCCCGCGAGGCGAACGTGTACCGCCTGGCGCAGGTGTCGGTCGACATCATCGACCAGTGCGTGGCACAAGGCGTCCCGTTCGCCCGCGAGTACGGCGGTCTCCTCGACAACCGGAGCTTCGGCGGCGCCCAGGTGTCGCGCACGTTCTACGCACGGGGCCAAACCGGCCAGCAACTCCTGCTCGGCGCGTACCAGGCACTCATGCGGCAGGTGCACGCGGGCAACGTCACGATGTACCCGCGCGTCGAGATGCTCGACCTCGTGGTCAAGGACGGCCGCACCGCCGGCATCGTGTGCCGCGACCTCGAGACCGGCGCCGTCTTCTCGCTCGCGGGTCACGCCGTCGTGCTCGCGACCGGGGGCTACGGCAACGCCTTCTACCTCTCGACGAACGCGAAGAACTCGAACGTCACCGCTGCGTGGCGGGCGGCCAAGCGGGGCGCCTACTTCGCGAACCCCTGCTACACCCAGATCCACCCGACGTGCATCCCGGCCAGCGACGACTTCCAGTCGAAGCTCACGCTCATGTCGGAGTCGCTCCGCAACGACGGCCGCGTGTGGGTACCGAAGCAGATGGACGACACCCGCTCGCCCGACTCGATCCCCGAAGACCAGCGCGACTACCTCCTCGAACGCCGCTACCCGTCGTTCGGCAATCTCGTGGCGCGCGACGTCGCGTCGCGCGCGATCAAGCGCGAGGTCGACGCGGGTCGAGGTGTGGGCCCGTTGAAGAACGGCGCGTATCTCGATCTCGGCGCGTCGATCCAGCGGCTCGGCAAGGACGTGATCGAGGAGCGCTACGGCAACCTGCTCGAGATGTACGAGCGCATCACCGACGAGAACCCCTACGTCGTGCCGATGCGGATCTACCCCGCCGTGCACTACACGATGGGCGGACTGTGGGTCGACTACGACCTGATGAGCAACGTGCCCGGGCTGTTCGTGCTCGGCGAAGCGAATTTCGCCGACCAGGGCGCCAACCGGCTCGGCGCGTCCGCGCTCATGCAGGGCCTGGCCGACGGCTACTTCGTGCTGCCCAACACGATCAACGGCTACCTCGCGCCGCTCCTCGGCACCGAGGTCGTCCCGACCGACGACCCGGCGTTCAAGGACGCGGCGCGCTCCGTCGACGAGCAGGTGCGCAAGATGCTGTCGGTACACGGCAACCGCACCGTCGACGACATCCACCGCGAGCTCGGCAAGGTCCTCTGGGACAACTGCGGGATGTCGCGTACCGAGCAGAGCCTCACGAAGGCCCTCTCGGAGATCCCCGCGATCCGCGAAGAGTTCTGGAAGAACGTGCGGGTGCTCGGCGAGAACGAGACGCGGAACCAGTCACTCGAGAAGGCCGGGCGCGTCGCGGACTTCCTCGAGTTCGGCGAGCTGATGGTGCTCGACGCGCTGCACCGCAACGAGAGCTGTGGCGGGCACTTCCGCGAGGAATACCAGACCGACGAGGGCGAGGCGCTCCGCGACGACGAGCACTTCAGCTACGTCGCGGCCTGGGAGTTCGCCGGCGTCGGCGTCGAGCCCACGCTGCACAAAGAGCCGTTGGAATTCGAGTACGCGCACCCGTCGACCCGTTCGTACAAGTAGAGGACACCCGTGCCTGACAACACCATGCGCATCACCCTCACGGCGTGGCGCCAGACCGGACCCGACGCGCCGGGCAAGTTCGAGACCTACGACGTGCCGGGCGTGTCCCCCGACATGTCGTTCCTCGAGATGCTCGACGTCGTGAATGAACGCCTCATCCTCGCCGACAAGGAGCCCATCGCCTTCGACCACGACTGCCGCGAAGGTATCTGCGGCTCGTGCGGGATGATGATCAATGGCGTTCCACACGGTCCCGAGCGCGGCACCGCGACGTGCCAGCTGCACATGCGGAAGTTCCACGACGGGGATCACGTCACTATCGAGCCGTGGCGAGCGGCGAGCTTCCCGCTCGTGCGCGACCTCATCGTCGACCGCAGCGCGTTCGACCGCATCATCGAGTCGGGTGGCTACGTGTCGGTGGCCACGGGCGGCGCGCCCGACGGCAACCTCATCCCCATCCCGAAGGGTGTCGCCGACGCCGCGATGGACGCGGCCGCGTGCATCGGCTGCGGTGCGTGTGTGGCCGCCTGCCCGAACGGCGCCGCGCAGCTGTTCACGGCCGCCAAGCTGCAGCACCTCAACTTGTTGCCGCAAGGCCAAGCCGAGCGTTGGGACCGGACGGTCGAGATGGTCGAGACGATGGAGTCGTACTTCGGCTCGTGCACGAATCACCGCGAGTGCGAAGCCGCCTGTCCGAAGTCGATCTCCATCGATTTCATCGCCCTCATGAACCGCGACTTCGCCAAGGCCCAGCTGAAGCAGCGCCGGCTGGTCGGCCAGAGCTTCCCCTGAGCGCGGCCGGCGTCAGGGGTCGATGAGCTGCAGGCCGGGGTCGGTCGGCGCGGCCGTCGGGACGGAAGCGACATGCGCCAGCTGGCTCGGTGACTGGTCGATCACGCCCGACCGCAACTTGGTACGCACGCTCGGCGCCGTCGGTGCGATGCCCAGCGAGATCGCGATCCCACGTGGGAACAGGTCGCCGAAGTAGGGCGCGTCACCGAACTTGAACACCTGGCCCATCGAGTTCGACATCCAGTAGCCACCGCCGTCGGGTGTGGCGGCGATGCCCTCCACCGTCCCGAAGCCCTTCCCGGCGCCGGAACCGAAGTAGCGCGCGTCGCCGAAGGCGAAGATGCCGCCGTCGCGCGCCACGAGCCAATAGCCCATCCCCGACGGCGTGGTTGCCATGCCCACGATCGGCTGGGTGAGGTGGATGCCACCGGCCGAGCCGTAGAACTTCGCGTCGCCGAAGGTGAAGATCCCGCCGTCGCGCGCCACGAGCCAATAGCCGTTGCCCGAACGCGAGGCCGCCATGCCGACGATCGGTTGGTTCAGGTGCATCCCGCCCGTGGATCCGTGGAAGGTCGCCGCGCCGAACGAGAAGATGCCGCCGTCGGCCGCGACGAGCCAATAGCCGTTGCTCGCGCGCAGCGGCGTCATGCCGACCACCGGTCGGTTGAGCCGCATCGCGCCGGTCGAGCCGAAGAACTTCGCGTTACCGTACGAGAAGATGCCGCCGTCGGCGCCGAGGAGCCAGTAGCCGGCGCCGGTCAACGTGCTGGTGATCGAGATGATCGGCGCGCTCAGCGGCCGGTTCTTCCGGTCACCGTGCCAGACCGCGTCGCCGAACTGCGCGACGCCACCCTGGGAGCCGGCGAGGTAGTAGCCCTCGGTGCCGTTGCCGGCCAGCACCAGCTTCTGCGGCGCGGCCGACGCGGAGCTGATGATGCTGATCGTGGCCTGGCGGGGTCCGAAGTCGCGCGGCGTGAACACGACCTGGATCACGCACGAGTGGCCGCGCTTCAGGATCGACGGATGACCGTCGGGGAAGCAGTCGGTCTTGACCACGAAGTCGGACTGGTGGCCCGAGCTGTACACGATCTGGTCCATCGAGACCGGGAGGGTGCCGGTGTTGGTGACGAGCACCGACTTGGGGATGAAGAACGTCCCGACGCGCTGGTTGCCGAGCTTGAGCGTCGTCGTGCTGAGCGTGATCTTCGCCCCGGCCGCATGACTCACCGCGACCGGGGGCGCCGCGGCGCCCGCCGCGAGGGGGGTCAGGCCGGCGCCGAGCGCGGCGACCACGGCGAGGAGCAAGGTGCGGCCGACGCGGGTACGGCCGCGCGTACGAGCGATCGTCGGCGCAACCCCCATCCTCGTGCCTCCCGGATCCGCGGGCCGCGCTGCACGCGGCACAATTCCGTCACCAGGGTATTACCCGGACAGCACCGCCACGACCGGGGTCACGAAAACGTTACAAAACCGAGTCGAGAGCTTGGGCGAGATCCGCCACGAGGTCGTTACCCGACTCGATCCCGACCGAGAGCCGAACCAGCGCCCGGTCGACCTCCAGGGGCGAGCCCTCGGCCGAGGCGTGCGTCATGCGGGCCGGATGCTCGATCAGCGACTCGACCGCGCCGAGCGACTCCGCGAGGGTGAACAGCCGCGTGCGGGCCACCAGGTCGAGCGCGGCGTCCTCGCCACCCGCGGCGAGGAACGAGACCATGCCGCCGAAGTCGCGCATCTGGCGGCGCGCGACCTCGTGACCGGGATGCTCGGCGATTCCCGGATAGAGCACCCGGGAGACGGCGTCGTGCGCGCGCAACATCTCGACGATCGCGCGCGCGTTCGCGCAGTGGCGCTCCATCCGGATCGCGAGCGTCTTCACGCCCCGCAACACGAGATAGCAGTCGAACGGAGACGGCACCGCGCCCATCGCGTTCTGGAGGAATCGCACCTCGTCGGCGAGCTCGGCGTCGTCGACTGCGACGAACCCGCCGACGACGTCGGAGTGGCCACCGAGATACTTGGTGCTGGAGTGCACCGAGCAGTCGGCGCCCAACGCGAGCGGCTGCTGGAGGTACGGCGTGGCGAACGTGTTGTCGACGACGACGCGCGCCTCGCGCGCGTGCGCGAAGCCGGCGACCGCTTCGATGTCGACGATCGAGAGCGCGGGATTGGTCGGCGACTCGATCCACACGAGCCGGGTCTCGTCGCGCCAAGCCTCCGCGAGCGCGGACGCGTCGCGAAGATCCACGGCCGTCCACGCGATGCCATGCCGCTCGTGCACCCGGGCGACCAGACGGAAGGTGCCGCCGTACGCGTCGGTCGGGATGATCACGTGATCGCCCGGGTCGAGCGTGCGCAGGATCGCGTCCTCGGCCGCGAGGCCGCTCGCGAACGCCAGGCCGTGACGCGCGCTCTCGAGCGACGCGACGCACGTCTCGAGCGCGGTGCGCGTGGGATTCGCGCTCCTCGCGTACTCGTACCCGCGGTGCTTCCCGACGGCATCTTGCACGAAGGTCGTGGAGAGACTGATCGGCGTCACGACCGCGCCCGTCGCGCCGTCGGGCTCCTGCCCCGCGTGAATCGCCCGCGTCTCGAACCCGTCTGTATTCATGCGGCTGCGACCTCCGGCCCTCCATCGCCCGTGCGACTCGGGTCGACAGCCCGGGCCTCCGGCTCTGCGCCTGGCGTCATGTCTTGGTCCGCTCCGCGAGGTAGGAGAGCACGTCGGAACGGGTGAGCACACCGATGGGGTGACCGCCGTCGAGCACGAGCACCGACGGGCCCTGCTCGAGGCACGAGACCACCCGCGCCACCGGCTCGCCGATCCCGATCATCGGCATCGGCGGGCTCATGATGTGGGAGATCGGGCGGTCGAGCACGCCGTCGTCACGGAAGATGAGGTCCATCAGCTCGAGCTCGCGGAGTGTCCCGACCACCTCCTTGGCGGCCAGCGGGAGCTCCTTGGTGACGCTCACGACCACCTGCGACACGCCGGTGTCGTGCATCACCGTGATCGCGTCGCGCACCTGCTCTTCGGGGAGCACCAGCACGAGGTCGGGCAGGCGACCCTTGCCCTTCGCGGCGAGCACGTCGCCGGCGACGAGTCCCTCACCGCGCAGGAAGCCCATGTCGAACATCCACTGGTCGTCGAAGATCTTCGACAGGTAGCTGCGTCCGGAGTCGGGGAGCAGCACGACCACCACCGCGTCGGCGCCGAGGGGCCGCGCGACTTCGAGCGCGGCGTGCACCGCGGTGCCGCCCGAACCGCCGATGTGCAGCCCCTCCTCGTGCGTCACCCGGCGGGCAGTGAGGAACGAGTCGGCGTCGCTCACCTCCACGACGCGATCGACGATGCTCCGGTCGAACGTGACCGGCCAGAAGTCCTCTCCCACTCCTTCGACGAGATACGGCCGGCCGGTGCCGCCCGAGTACACCGAGCCCGACGGGTCGGCGCCGACGATCTGCACCGACGGGTTGCGCGTCTTCAGCGCGCGACCGACACCGGTGATCGTGCCCCCCGTGCCGATGCCGGCCACGAAGTGCGTGACGCGCCCGCGCGTCTGCTCCCAGATCTCGGGCCCGGTGGTGCGCTCGTGCGCCAGCGGGTTCGCCGCGTTGGAGTACTGATCGGGACGGAACGCGCCGGGCGTCTCGCGCACGAGCCGTTCGGCCGTCGAGTAGTACGAGCGCGGGTCTTCGGGCGGCACCGCAGTGGGGCACACGACCACTTCGGCGCCGTACGACCGGAGCAACGCGATCTTCTCGTCGCTCATCTTGTCGCTCATCACGAAGATGCAGTGGTAGCCGCGTTGCGCGGCGACGATCGCCAGACCGGCACCCGTGTTGCCCGACGTCGGCTCGACGATGGTGCCGCCCGGCTTCAGCAGCCCGTCGCGCTCCGCCGCGTCGACCATCGCGATGGCCACTCGGTCCTTCACACTGCCGCCCGGATTCACCGTCTCGACCTTGGCCAACAAGGTGCACCGGAGGCCCTCGGCCTCACTCAACCGGCGCAGGCGCACCAGCGGCGTGTTGCCGACGAGCTCCAGGATCGAGTCGGCGTAGTCCATGGCCTCGGGCGCGTCGGGGGGCACGGGTTCGACGCTATCCCCGTCAGCCGCGCGCCTCGGCGTACGCGGCGCGCGCTCCCTCGCGATCGACGCCGGGATCCGGATCCGTCACGGGGCCGCTCGCCAACGCCCACTCGTCGGCGACCTCGGCGACCGGGCGCGTGCCGAGCACCGCGGCGGCCTGGATGCACGCACCGGCCGCGACGAGCTCGCGTTCGTCGGGCACGATCACGCGCCGGCCCGAGAGATCCGCCAGCACGCGCCGGTACGCCGCCGAGCGGGCGCCTCCACCGATGAGCACGATGTCGCCGTCGGCGCGCACCCCGGCGTCGACGAGTGCGTCGAGCCCCTCGAGCAGCCCGCACACCACCCCTTCCACCGCCGCGCGGGCGATGTCGGCACGCGTGGTCGCGGTTCGCAACCCGACGACACGACCCGTCGCATCCGGCCGGTTCGGCGTGCGCTCGCCGTCGAAGTAGGGCACGACCGCGACGCCGTTGGCACCGGGTGCAGACGCGAGCGCGAGTGCGTCGAGCTCGTCGTGCGCCGCACCCAACCAACCGGCGATCGCGTCGGTCACTTTCGTCGCGTTGAGCGTGCACACGAGCGGCAGGTAGCAGCCGCTGGCGTCGGCGAATCCCGCGACCGCCCCGGTCGGGTCGGCGGTCGGCGCCTCGCTGACCGCGTAGACGGTTCCCGACGTCCCGAGCGAGATCGCAACCGCTCCGGGGCGGAGTCCGAGGGCGAGCGCGGCGGCCATGTTGTCGCCGGTACCGGGCGCGACGACGGCGTCCGAGCCGAAGGCCCGAGTAACTCCGGCGCGCTCGACAGGAGCCAGGACGCGCGGCAGACGCGCCGACCAGTCGATGTCGGCGTCGACGATGGCAAGCAGGTCGAGCGCGTACGTGCCCTTCGCCGCGGAGTAGTAGCCGGTCCCGGACGCGTCGCCCCGGTCGGTCACGAGCTCACCCGCCAGCTTCCAGGTGATCCAGTCGTGCGGCAGGCACACGCGCTCGACTCGCGACCACGCGTCCGGCTCCTTGCGGTGCAACCACGACAGCTTCGTGATCGTGAACGCCGCGACCGGTACGGATCCGCACGCCGCGGCCCACGCGCCTTCACGGCCGTCGAGCTGCTCGATCAGCCAGCGCGCGTCGGGGGCCGACTCGGTGTCGTTCCAGAGCTTCGCCGGCCGTACGGCGTTGTTGGCGGAGTCGAGCACGACCATGCCGTGTTGCTGACCCGCGACGCTGACCGCCGCGACGTCGCGCGCCGTCGCACCCGCCTGCGCGGTGGCCGCGCGCAGCGCGTCCCACCACGCCTCGGGGTCCTGCTCGCTGCACGGAGGCGTGGTCGCCGGATGCGGCGCGCGGCCGGCAGCTACCAACTTCCCGGTGTCGGCGTCGCGCACTTCCACCTTCGTCGACTGCGTCGACGAGTCGACTCCGAGAACCAGCGGCACTCACGCGCTCCCGGAATCGTGACTCAACGGACGCCGAGCAACAGCTCGGTCACGAGCTGGTCGAGTCGCTCGAGGCCGTAGCCGCGCGCCGCCATCGCGTCGAGGTCGTGTGGACCGCGTCGCAGCTCGGAGATCGCCTCCGGTGTCGGCGACGCGATCGCGGGCTCGGCGAGCCGATCCACCATCGCGGTCTCGAGCGCAGCCTGGATCTCCGCATCCACGCGGAAACGCTGCGCCTTGTCGCGGAGTATCAGATACGTACGGATGCAGCCGCGCGCGAAGTCCCACACACCGGTGTCGTCCTCGGTGCGGTACGCGTGCGCGTCGAAGTGCCGCATCCCCGGCCACTGCGCGTCCTCGAGCAGCTTCACGAGATAGAACGCGTCGCGGATGCCCTCCGAGCCGAAGCGGAAGTCCTGGTCGTACTTGCTCGGCACCTGGCCGTTGAGATCGATGTGGAACAGCTTCCCCGACCACAGCGTCTGCGCGACCCCGTGGTGGAACGAGAGACCCGACATCGTCTCGTGTGCGAACTCGGGGTTCAGCCCGACCATCTCGGGCCACTCGAGCCGCTCGACGAACGCAAGCGCGTGCCCGACTGTCGGGAGGAGGATGTTGCCGCGCGGCTCGTTGGGCTTCGGCTCGAGCGCGAAACGCACGTCGTAACCCCGGTCGCGCGAGTACGAGCAGCAGATGTCGACCGCTTCCTTGTAACGATCGAGCGCGAGCATGATGTCCTTGGCGGCGTCGCACTCCGTGCCCTCGCGCCCGCCCCACATCACGTAGATCGACGCGCCGAGCTCCACGCCCATGTCGATCGCGTCGAGCGTCTTCGTGATCGCCCAACGGCGTACCGCCGGGTCGTTGGCCGTGAACGCACCTTCCTTGAACACCGGGTTGGAGAACAGGTTGGTGGTGGCCATCGGCACCTTGATGCCCGTGGCGTCGAGCGCGCGGCGAAACCGCTTCAGGATCTGCTCGCGCTCGGCCGGAGAGGAACCGGGCGGAACGAGGTCGTCGTCGTGGAAGCTCACGCCGAACGCGCCGATCTCCGCGAGGTGGTGCACGGAGTCGACCGGATCGAGCGGCGCGCGCGTCTCGTTGCCGAACGGGTCGCGGCCGCGGTTGCCGACCGTCCAGAGCCCGAAGGTGAAATGGTCCTCGGGCCGCGGCTCGTAGGGATCGCTGGTGGTCATGACGGTCATGTTCCTGGATAGGGTTCGAGTGTGCAACGTCACGAATTCTCGTTCGAGCTCGATGCGCCGCCCGAAGAGGTTTGGAACGTCTTCTGGTACCGCGGGCCCGACCGCCCGCAGCCCAAGGACGTGAAGACGCGCATCGAGATCCTGCACCCCGGCGACGACATCGGGAACGGCCTCGTGCGCCACTGCTACTTCCCCGTGCCGTGGTGGCTGGGCTCGAAGGGCGTCGGCCAGTCGTGGGAGTGGCTCACCGAGGTGAAGCCGTTCGAGTCGTGGCGCTACGACGCCGTCGGGAAGCCGTTGTGGTCACACGCGACCGGATGGACGCGGCTCGAGCCGATCGCGAACGGGCGCACCCGAGCGCACTTCACCGAGGAGTACGAGGCGTTCAACCCGATCATGCGGGTGCTGCTCGAGAAGCGAGTGCACGAGGGCCTGTCGCGCGACAACGACACCATCCTCGCCGCGCTGAACGGTGGCCTGGCGTGGCACCGCCGCCGGAACGCCAAGGCCGCGGCCGCCGAACAGGCGGGCGCCGAACCGACCCCGTAACCCCGAAAGTCGGGCCGGGCCCGGTCGATCAGACCCGGATGACCTTCTCGGGTATCGCCGCGATCCAGGCGCACATCCAGGCGATCGAGCAGCAGGTCGGCGCGCTCGGCTCCCCCGCCGGGACGACGCCGGCGACGAGCTCCAGCCCGACGACGGGTGCCGACTTCGCGTCGCTGCTCACCGATGCGATGAACACGCAGTCGGCGGTCGGCGCCGGCGGCACGTCCGACACCGGCGACCCGAGCGCCGCGGCCGGCGCGAGCGGAACCGGCCTCTCGTCGCTGCTCGGCGAGGCGTCAGCGCTCACCGGGAGCAACGCGGACGGGGCGCTCGGCCCGACCTCGCCCAACTCGAGCGCACTCACGTCGCTCGCGTCCGCACTGTCCGGCGGGGGGACCTCGACGTCGACCTCGCCCGACATCACGTCACTGCTGTCGAGCCTCACCGGAACCGGGAGCTCGACGTCGACCTCGCCCGACATCACGTCACTGCTGTCGAGCCTCACCGGCACCGTGAGCTCGACGTCGACCTCGCCCGACATCACGTCACTGCTGTCGAGCCTCACCGGGACCGGGAGCTCGACGTCGACCTCGCCCGACATCACGTCACTGCTGTCGAGCCTCACCGGAACCGGGAGCTCGACGTCGACCTCGCCCGACATCACGTCACTGCTGTCGAGCCTCACCGGACCCGGGAGCTCGACGTCGACCTCGCCCGACATCACGTCACTGCTGTCGAGCCTCACCGGGACCGGGAGCTCGACGTCGACCTCGCCCGACATCACGTCACTGCTGTCGAGCCTCACCGGAACCGGCGCCGCCGCGGGCACGACGTCGGGCTCACCGAGCGCCACCACGCAGCAGTTCCTCGACGCCGCGCTGAGTCAGCAGGGCAAGCCCTACGTGTGGGGCGCGACCGCATCGGCGTCGGATCCCAGCCCGCCCGCGTTCGACTGCTCGGAGCTCACGAAGTGGGCCGCCGCCCGCGCGGGCGTGACGATTCCCGACGGCGCCGCGCACCAGTACGTGTGGCTCAAGGAGCAGGGCGCGACCATGACCGTGCAGCAGGCGCTGCAAACGCCGGGCGCGCTGCTCTTCCACTTCGCGAGCGAGCCGCAACCCGGCTTGGGAAGCGAGCCTCCCGTCGCGCACGTGGCGATCAGCCTCGGCAACGGCATGACGATGCAGGCGAAGGGCCACGCGTACGGCGTCGGCGTCTTCCCGGCCGGCAACGAGTTCAACTACGCCGGCATGATCCCCGGCATGCAGTAGGAACACCACGCCGTTCTGGCGTGAGCCGGCGGTCTGTGAGACCGCCTGCTCACGCCGGTTCGCAAGTGGGTTCGCATACCCTGCCCGGCGTGACTGTCGACACCGAACGGGGTTGGTCGTTCGCTCGGGCGTGGCGAACAGTGGCCGAGCTCTGCCCCGAGCGCACCGCCATCGTCTGCGGAGAGCAGCGGCTCTCCTTCGCCGACTTCGACGCGCGCGCGGCACGGTTGGCGTGCGTGCTCCGCGACGCCGGCGTGGGGGTCGACGACAAGGTCGCGATCATGTGCGTCAACACCCCGGAGTACCTCGAGACGTTCTTCGCCGCGCAGAAGCTCGGCGCGGTGCCGGTGAACGTGAACTACCGGTACGTCGGCGCCGAGCTCGCCTACCTCCTCGACAACTCCGACACCGTCGCGCTCGTCTTCCACGACGACTTCGCGCCGACGGTCGCCGACGCGCTCGCGACGCTGCCCGCCGATCGCCGCCCGAAGCTGTTGCTCCAGGTCGCGCACGCGGGCGCGACGGCGCCGATCGAAGGCGCCGTCGACTACGGCCGGGCGACCGCGGCCGCCGCGGCCGGCGAGCCCACGGGCCGGGAGCCGTCGGGCGACGACCTCGTGTTCCTGTACACCGGCGGCACCACGGGCAGCCCGAAAGCCGTCATGTGGCGCTCCGACGATCTCTACGTGTCGCTGTGGCAGATGTCGCGGCCGGGCACGCAGCCCCCCGACGTCGAGACCGCGATGCGCACCGGCAAGCACGCGGCCACGTGCCTGCCCGCCTGTCCGTTGATGCACGGCACCGGCCTGTTCATCGCGTTGTCGACGCTGGCCGGGGGCGGAACCGTCGTGCTGCTCGACACTCCCCGGCTCGACGCCGACGCCGTGTGGGACGCAATCGAGCGCGAGCACGTGCCGGTGTGCACCATCGTGGGCGATGCGTTCGCGCGCCCGTTGCTCGCCGCGCTCGACGCCGCGCCCGATCGCTGGGACCTCTCCGCGTTGCGCGCGATCACGTCGTCGGGCGTCACGTGGAGTCCGGAGACGAAGCGAGGCCTGCTCGCGCACCTGCCTCACGTGCTGCTCATCGACTCGCTCGGCGCGTCCGAAGGGATCATGACCCGCACCGAGACGCGCGACGGCGACGACATCGCGCCGGCCCGCTTCCGGGCCAGCGAACGGGTCGTGGTCGTGTCCGACGCGGGCGAGTTGGCGCAGCCCGGCGACGGCGTGATCGGCATGCTCGGCGTCGGCGGCGCGATCCCGCTCGGGTACTACAAGGATCCGGAGAAGACGGCCGCGACGTTCCGCACCGTCGGTGGGCGGCGCTATTCCATCCCGGGCGACTACGCGACCGTCGAGGTCGACGGGACGATCCGGCTGCTGGGCCGCGGATCCGCGTGCATCAACACCGGAGGCGAGAAGGTCTACCCGGAGGAGGTGGAGCTGGCGCTCCGGTCGCACCCCGACGTGTTCGACTGCGTCGTGGTGGGCGTCCCCGACGACCGCTGGGGTGAGATGGTCGTGGCGTTGGTGCACGCACGCGAAGGTCACACGATCGACGCCGACACGCTGAGCGCGCACTGCCGCGAGTCGCTGGCCGCGTACAAGGTCCCGAAGCGCATGATCGTCGTCGACTCCCTCGGGCGATCTCCTGCCGGCAAAGCCGACTACAAGCAACTGCGCGAGCTCGCCGCAGACCGACTCCGAAGCGAGGTACACCCGTGAGCATGTTCCACGGCCACCGCATCCCCGAGGTGAGCGCAGTCGACGCGGAGAGCGGGCAGGCCCAGCACGTGCTGCTCGACGTCCGCAACGCCGACGAGTGGGAGGCCGGGCACGCACCTTCGGCGCAGTGGGTGCCTCTCCCCGATCTCGAAAGCGTCCGCTTCACCCTCCCGATGAACCGCCGCATCGTGTGCGTGTGCCGCTCCGGCGCTCGGAGTGCCCGCGCGACGGAGGCCCTGCAGGGCTGGGGCTTCGACGCCGCGAACATGGTCGGCGGCATGCAGGCCTGGGCCGAGTCGGGCCTGCCCGTCGTCCGCACCGACGGCACCCCCGGAGAAGTGATCTGAGGCGATGCGTCTCAGGACCACACGGTGTGTGGTCCTGAGACGCATCAGCTGGACTGGTAGCGGCGGAGGGCGATGCCCGACCAGACGAGCTCGACCACCCCGAACGGCCAGGCGCCCGACAGGAAGCCGTACGCGCTCGAGAGCACGCAACCCGCGGCGAACGCGAGCACGAACTTCCGGTGCCGGGCCTCCAGCGCGTACATCGCCATCATGAAGCTGACCGCGCAGACGCCGTAGATGGTGATCGCCACCAGGCATTTGTACCGCTCGGGCCCGGTCGGGGACGAAGCCGGGGGCCGGTAACCTGCCCGGGTGAACTTCGACCGCGCCGACGCACTGCGCCGACTCGCCGACGAGCACTTCGACGTGCTCGTGGTGGGCGGCGGCATCACCGGGGTCGGCGTCGCGCTCGACGCGGCAACCCGCGGCCTGCGCACCGCGTTGGTCGAGCGGGACGACTTCGCCTCCGGTACGTCGTCGAAGTCGTCGAAGCTGGTGCACGGCGGGATCCGCTACCTCCAGCAGCGCGAGGTCGGGCTCGTCTACGAAGCGCTGGCCGAGCGCCAGATCCTCCGCCACACCGCGCCGCACCTCGTCCGTGTGCTGCCGTTCCTGCTCCCGGTCTTCACCCGCGACGGATTGCTCCCCCGCCGGCTCGCCCGGCTGCTCGGCACCACTATGTGGGCGTACGACCTCACCGGCGGGCTCCGCATCGGCAAGTTGCACCGACGGGTCTCGAAGGAGGAGGCGCTGCGCTACATGCCGACGTTGCACGCCGACAACGTCGCGGCGTCCTACGTGTACTACGACGCGCAGACCGACGACGCCCGCCTCACGCTGGCAATCGCGCGTACCGCAGCCGACTACGGCGCCGCGGTCGCGAACTACACCCGTCTCGTCGAGTTCGACAAGGGAGCCGACGGGCGCGTCAACTGCGCGCGCGTCATCGCCGACGGGGAAACGATCGACGTTCGCGCGAAGGTGGTCGTGAACGCGACCGGCGTGTGGTCCGACGACGTGCGCGCGCTCGACGAGGGAACACACCCGTCGTCGATCAGGCCCGCGAAGGGCGTGCACATCACGGTTCCGTGGTCGCTCGTGCAGAACCAGATCGCGGCAGTGATTCCCGTCCCGAAGGACCGCCGCTCGGTGTTCGTCGTTCCCTGGGGCGGCGAAGGCGGCGATCACCGCTTCACCTACATCGGCACGACCGACACCGACTACGACGGCTCCGTCGACGACCCGCAGATCACTCCCGACGACGTCGAGTACCTGTTGCGCGCGATCAACGCGGCGGTCACCACCACCATCTCGCAGTCGGACATCCTCGGGTCGTGGGCCGGCCTGCGCCCGCTGGTGCGCGCCGCGACGACCGAACGCACCGCCGACCTGTCGCGGCGCCACTCGGTACGCGCCTCCGACAGCGGCGTGGTCACGGTCACCGGTGGGAAGCTCACGACGTATCGCCGGATGGCCGCCGATGCCGTCGACGTCGCGGTGAAAGAGCTCGGCATCGAAGGCCGGCGCCGGAGCGGCACCAAGCGTGTGCAGTTGCACGGCGCCGCGGGCTGGGACGCGGCCGAGCTCCCGACCGATCTCGCGACTCGCTACGGCGGCGACGCCCGCGACGTGCTGGCGCTGTCGCGTGCCGATGCGACCCTGGCGGAGCCGATCGTGCCCGGTCTCTCGTACGCCAGGGCCGAAGTCGTGTACGCCGTGCGCTCGGAGATGGCCCGCACGGTCGACGACGTCCTCTCGCGCCGCACGCGTGCGCGCCTGCTCGCACGCGACGCATCGGCCGCCGCCGCCCCGGAAGTGGCGAACCTCATGGCTGTGGAGCTCGGGTGGGGCGACACCGAGCGCGAACGACAGGTCGAGCGGTACCGCGCGTTGATCAGCACGGAGCGGGCGACGGGCGGGTTGCCCGAGACCGCCCTCGACGCACTCACGCAGCCACCGGCCTAGTCTCCCGGCGTGGAGACGAATCGAGGCGCGCCCACGCCTCCTATCGCGTTCGCGGGCGACGCGGCGGGCGTGCTCGGCCGGCTCGACCGCGGGCGCATCGAGGTGAGCGACCAACTCCGCGAGCGCCTCGCCGAGACCGGTGCGGAAGTCTCGGTCGCGCCCGCCGAGATCTCCGAGGCCAGCCGCGACTGGTGGCCCCTCGCCATGATCTGGGCCCTCGACGACCAGGTGACGACGCGGGCGTCGGCGATCGTCCGCCCGCACTCGACCGGCGAGGTCGCCGCCGTCTTGCGCCTGTGCAACGAGGCCCGCGTCCCGGTCACCGCCGCGGCGGGCCGGAGTGGCGTGTGCGGCGCGAGCGTCCCCGTGTTCGGCGGCGTGCTGCTCGACCTGACCGCGATCGCCGGGATCACGGGTGTCGACCACACGTCGATGCTCGTCGACGTGAAGCCGGGCACGTTCGGTGACGTCTTCGAGGACGAGCTGCGCGCCGATCACGGCGTCACGTGCGGGCACTGGCCGCAGTCGATGGCGCTGTCGACCGTCGGCGGTTGGCTCGCGTGCCGCGGTGCCGGTCAGCTCTCGACGCGCTACGGCAAGATCGAGGACATCGTCGCCGGGATCGACGTCGTGCTCGCCGACGGGACCGTCGTGACCACCGGCGGCTCGCCGCGGGCGGCCGTGGGTCCCGATCTCACCCAACTCTTCGTCGGCTCCGAGGGAACGCTCGGCATCATCGTCGGCGCGCGCCTGCGCCTGCACCCGATCCCACCCGCCGAGATCCGCGCGGCGTACGCGTTCACCTCGTTCACCGACGGTCTCGACGCGATGCGCCGCATCGTGCAACGCGGCGCGACTCCCGCGGTGTTGCGGCTGTACGACGCGACCGAGGCCGACCGCAGCTATCAAACCGGCAATGCCAACGTGCTCCTCGCGATGGACGAAGGCGACGCGCACATCGTGGACGCGACCCGGCGCATCATCGACGAAGCATGCGCGCCCGCCGACGCGATCGACGTCGGCCTGGTCGAGCGGTGGATGCAGCACCGCAACGACGTGTCGGCACTCGAAGCCCTCATCAGCCGCGGCTTCGTCGTCGACACGATGGAGATCTCCGCCTCGTGGAGCGTGCTCCCCGCGGTGTACGAGCGCGCGACCGCCGCGATCCAGGGCGTCGAGCACACGATGGTCGCGTCGGCGCACCAGAGCCACTCGTACGTCGACGGCGCGTGTCTCTACTTCACGTTCGCCGGCAAGCCTCCCGCCGCGGATCGCGAGGCTTACTACCGAGCGGCGTGGGACGCCGGCCAACGCGCCGTGCTCGCGGCCGGCGGCGCGCTCAGCCATCACCACGGCGTCGGCTTGAACCGCTCGCGTTTCGTCGCCGAGGCGCTCGGGGCCGGCTTCGGTGTGCTGCAGTCGGTGAAGGACGCGCTCGACCCGAACGGCATCCTGAATCCGGGCAAGCTCGGGCTCTCGAGCCCGTTCGGCCCCGTCAACTGGCCGTGAACGGACACGTCCTCGTCGTCGACGTCGGCACGAGCAGCGTGCGGGCCGCGGTCGTGCGCAGCGACGGATCCTTCACCGCCGGCCACGAACGCGAGCTGCTCCCCGATTCCCCCGCCGACGGTCTCGTGGAGTTCGACGCGCTCCTCCTCGCGTCCACCTGCCTCGATCTCGCGCGCGCCGCGCTCGCCGCCAACGGGCCGGTCGACGCGGTCGGAATCTCCAACCAGCGCGGCTCGACGGTCGTGTGGGATCGGGCGACGGGAGTGCCGGTCGGCCCCGGCCTCGGTTGGCAGGACCTCCGCACGGTCGGCGCGTGCCTGGCGCTGCGCGCCGAAGGGGTGCGCGTCGGCCCGAACCAGTCGGCCACGAAGGTCCAGTGGCTGCTCGGGCAACTCGACGATCCCGGACGCGCCGAGGCACTGTGCTTCGGCACGGTCGACACGTGGGTCGCGTGGGCGCTGTCCGGCGGCACGTTGCACGTGACCGACTCGACCAACGCCGCGGTCACGGGGTTGCAGAATCGCGACGCGTCGGGTTGGGACGAAGCGGTGCTCGCGAAGGTCGGCGTCCCCCTCGCGATGATGCCGATGATCGTCGACTCCGCCGGACTGGCGGGCGAAGCGCGCGCACTGCCCGGTGCACCGCCGATCACCGCGCTCGTCGGCGATCAGCAGGCATCACTCGTCGGCCAGGGTTGCGTCCGGCGCGGCGACGCGAAGATCACGTTCGGCACGGGCGGCATGCTCGACGTCGTGCTCGACGCGACGCCGCCGCAGCTCGCGCAGCGCAACCAGCACGGAACCTTCCCGATCGTGGCGTGGCGCCACGAGGGCCGCTCGACATGGGGCGTCGAAGCCGTGATGCTCGCGGCCGGCACCAACGTGCAGTGGCTCCGCGACGACCTCGGAATCATCACCACCTCCGACGAGTCCCACACGCTCGCGGCGTCGTGCGCCGACAGCGGTGGCGTCGTGTTCGTGCCCGCGCCCCTCGGCCTCGGCACGCCGGCCTGGGACTACGGCGCGCGAGCGTCGCTGTTCGGCCTGACCCGGGGCACCGGACGCGCGGAGATCGCGCGTGCGGTGCTCGAGGGCATCGCGCACCGCGGCGCCGACCTCGTCGACGCCGCCGAAGCCGACAGCGGCATCACGATCCCCCAGGTTCGGGTCGACGGTGGCATGACCGACAACCCGACGTTCGTGCAGGCCCTGGCCGACGCGACCCAACGGCCGGTCGAGATCTCCCCCGTTCGCGAAGCCACGGGCCTGGGCGCCGCGCTCCTCGCGGGGATCCCGGTCGGTCATCACGCGTCGGTCGACGAGCTCGCCACGACGTGGAAGCCGCGCGAGATCGTGGAGCCCGCGCGCGTCCTCGACCGGGCGCGCTGGCGCGACGCGGTCGAGCGCTCCCGGCGCTGGATCCCCGAGCTCTCGGGTATCGACTTCTAACGACCGAGCGTGGCGTCGGCGAGGGCGGCCTCGGTGCGGGCCGCCGTGCGCTCGTCGGCGAACGCCCGCGCCGCCTGCATCCCGAGCACGGCCGCGATCCCGCCGACGAACGCGGCCGGCCGGCTGCGGCGCGGCACACCGGGGCTGAGCGCCATCACGAGACCGTCGACCGCGTCGGCGACCGCGCACGCACTCGTCCACTCCGCGTCCTGCGTGCCTTCTTTCACCGACGTGACGGTGCCGACACCCAGCACGATCTCCCGCGCACCGAACATGCGGGCCATGACGCGCCCGCTCTTGGTCGAGGCGTGACGCCCGAACAGCACGCGCAGCATGACGCCGGGCACGAGCAACATCGCGAGACCCATGACGATCCGGCCGCGCGCGACGCCGAGCACATTCGTTCGGTGATCCATCTCGCCATGCTGGCCCGGCCGAGGGGCCCGGCTCAAACCGGCGCGGCCCGCTCAGTCGGCGGCGAGGTCGAGCACCGCGATCTCGTCGCCGACCCGCACCGTGCCCTCGCGCACGACGTCGGCTCGCAAGCCGCCGCCACCCTCGAGCGCAGCCCGCACACCCGGACGCGTGAGACCCTCGAGGTACGCGCAGGGTGGGCAGTCGCGCACGCCGATCAGCACCGCCTCGCCCACGGTGAACGTCCTGCCGACGAGATCTTCGAGATCGACACCTTCGGTCACCAGATTGCGGCGGGTCTCGTTCTCGTTCAGGACGACACCACCCTCGTTGGCGCGGGCGACTGCCTCGCGTGCGATGAGGGTGACCTCACGTCCGGACCCTTCGCGGCTGGAGAACTTGCCGCTCTTGGTCGCGTACCGGTCTCCGTCGAGTCCGGCGCCCACGGTCGCGTGGCAATCGTTGCGAGCGACCATCGGTTCGCCGCCCGAGGTCGTGGTGTAGATCGCTACGAGTCGTCCGGCCATGCGACATTGATACCCGGATCCAGCCGGCTCGACCAGCCATTTGCGATGCGCTCGTCGTCGCCGGCCGCGGAGACGTCGTATCGGCAGAGTCCTCGCGAGAGTGTGGCGCGCTCGCCGGCCGGCGCCGTGAGCGGGACCACGGCGAGCCCGAGCACCTCGCCCGCGACTTCGAGCCGGTCGTTCACGACGTGTCGCTCCGCAACCGGCAAACCGTCGGCCCGGCGGTGTGTCTCGCTGCGGACGGTCGTGACCGGCTCCGGAGCTCCGTCTCCCGTGATGACATAGCCCTCGACCCGGTCGGCCGCGCCGGACACGGTGAAGCTCATCGAGAGATCGGCCGAGTGCAGCCACGACGAGTGCACCGGCCGGTCGATGCGGGCGACACCCCACGTGTGCGAGCGCAGCCCGACGGCGTCGAGCTCGAATCGCGATCGCTCGACCAACACCTCGCCGTGCACACTGCCGAACTGCTCGTATCCGCGCACGCCGTCGTCCGCCCGGTACTCGTACGGCGTGCCGGACCGCGGACCCGCCTCCCATTCGATGTCGAGGCCGACCGGCATCCGCTCCCCGATCTCGCCCGCCAGCGAATCCGCCGGGTCGTCGAGCTCGACGCCGAACGCTTCGAGCCCGTACGTCCAGTGTTCGAAGACCGACTCGCACCACAACTCGCCCCACAACCCGTCGGCGCGCACCTCCAGACCCTGGCGCGGCAGCCCCACCTCGTGATCGCGCACCACGATCGGTCCGGGGAGATCGGGGAACAGCAGGTGGGTCCACCACCACGCGACGCCGAGTGTGGGCGCGCACGCGAGCCGGACCGAGAGCCCGACGCCGTCGGTGCTCGCGGCGTCGAGATGCCACGTCTCCCACCACCACGACGCGCCCGGCGAATGTGCGCGCTCGTCGGCCGCGCCGACGGTCACGGAATCACTGTGTAGTAGGTCTCGACAGTCTCTTCGACGACGTCACCGGGGAGCGCGCCGTCGACGAGCTCCAGAAACGGATACAGATCCATGCTGTCACGGGGCACGGTCCAGTCGAGGTCGACGCCGGCCAGCTCCGCGAACGGCCGGAGAAACGTGAAGTACACGTAGGCGCCGGCATCGATCTTGGCGCGCCGCTCCATGCCCGCGATGGTGCGGTACAGCGCGCGCTGCGCGGACTTGGCAGCCGCGGCGAGCGCGTCGATCTCGTCGTCGGCGATCGGTCGCAGCTCTCCCGACCCGACGTCGAACAGCGCGAACTCGACGACCTTCGACAGGTAGTCCTCGGGACTCGTCACCGACGTGCCGAAGTCGGTCACGTGCAGCTCCACGCCGTCGAGCACGAACGCGGCGAGCACGTCGGAGTGCGGCATGTCGCCGGCGACCGCGGCGCTCCACGGGAAGTGCGACGGCCCGAGCGCGTTGAACGCACGCAGGAGCAGCACGCGACCGTCGTCGAGCAGGTACGGCCCGGTGTCCTGGTAGCCCGACCGCGTGTCGAACCACAGCAGGAACAGGTACGACGTGAGCAGCGCGTTGAGCCTGGTGACGCGGGCGAGCCGTCCGTCGTCGACCGGCCGGCAGTGCGAGACGATGTCGCGAACGTGGTCGCGATAGGGCGTGGCCACGCCGTCGGCGTCCCATGCCTGGCGAGTGCCGTCGCCGAAGCGATACGCCCGCGCGGCGCGGTCCCAGAAGTCGAACACCTTCGCCATGCGACGCTGGTCATCGGTCCAGTCGACCATTCCGGCGGTGGCGAGCACCTTCCGGCCGATCATCGTGAAGTTCGGAAGGGCCCACAGGTGCACGTTGTCGATCTGGGTGCCGAATCGATGCCCGGCGCGCCCGAGCTCCTCGGGCGAGGCCGCCCGCTCGATCGCCTCGATCATCTCGGGGTAGCGCCGGTAGCACTCGACGCACGCGACGAGGATGTAAGCGGTCACCGGGATGAGCGCCGACTCCAGCGCGGTGCGCTGCGACGTGAGCGCGAGGGAGATCTCGCTGTGGTACCGGATCTCCCGGTTGACCCGCTCCTTGTCCCAGCTGTCGGTCACGACGCGCTCCGCACGACGCCTTCCGCTCCCGAGCAGTCGACCTCGATCGCGTCTCCGTCGGCGGGCTCGGCACCACCGAACACCGCGCTCATCACGCACGGCACCTGGTACTCGCGGCTGACGATCCCGATGTGCGACTGCGGAGTGCCCGAGAGGCACACCACCGCGGTGAGCTCGTCGAAGATCGGCGCAAGGAACGTCGCACCGGCATCGGCGACGCACGCCACGATGCCGTCGGCGGACGTGTCCATCAGCTCGAGCACGTCGTCGGGCGAGCGCAACATGCGCCACGCACCCTGAACCGGCGCAGCGTCGAACACCTTCGTACCGATCGCGAGGTCGACCATCGGGCGGTCACTGTAACCACGGCCGCGCGGCCGCGTACGATGCACGCTCGTGGCGCACGGCGAGCTCGACGACGAGCACTGGCTCCTCCTGCACGAAGTACGCCTCCGGGGCGTCTTGGACGCCGACGGCAGCGTCGTCGTGCACGTCGAGGAAGCCGGTTTGGTCGCGCGCGTTCCGAAGGGCATCCGGCTCACGCCGAGCGGCCGCGACCTGCACACCGAGTGGGCCCGGGTCGAACCGGGATCCGAGCTCGAGACGTCGGTCGAGCGCGCCTACCAGCGTTTCCTCGGGCTGAACCGTGAGCTGATCCGTGCCTGCAACGACTGGCAGGTCCGACCCGGCGGCGCGCCGAACGACCATCTCGACCCGACCTACGACTGGGCGGTGATCGACCGGTTCGACACGATCGACGACCGGGCCGGGCCCATCATCTCGACCTTGAGCCGCGTTGTGGCGCGATTCGCCGACTACCGACCTCGCCTGCGCGCCGCGCGCCGACGCGTCGACGACGGTGAGGCCGAGTGGCTCACGTCACCGCGCATCGACTCGTACCACACGGTGTGGATGCAGCTCCACGAAGACCTGCTGCTCGCGCTCGGACGGGAGCGTTCGTCGGAGGACTAGCCAGGCGCAGATCCGCAGGCCCGGACCGTTGACCGAAGCTTCACGGCCGCTCGAGGGCCGGAGGTCGCAGCCGCATTAACGAGAGCCGGGCGCGCCTACGCCCGCCACGTCAGTGCGGCTTCGTGATCGTCGCGAGTGCTCCGAGCCACGGAGCCGAAGGCCCGGCCGAGATGACGCCGTTGGTCGCGAAGCCGCAGTCGGAAGGTGACACGACGACCTCGACGGCCGAGGTGCCGTTCCCGAACTCGAGGGCCCAACCCGGCGTGGTCGGGTTCAACGGGCAGGGAATCCTCTCGGCGTCCGGGATGTGGTGCAGCGCGTTCGTCTGGCGCTCGAGTTGCCGCACGGCCGCCGCGCCACGGACGACGCCGGAGCGTACGAGCGCGCTCGCCGGGTTCGCGTTCAACGGCGCGTACCGGCACACGCGTGCCTCGGTCGCGGTGATCGGAACCATCGTGGCGTCGAGCCCGGGAACGCCGGGGTTGTCGACGCTCGACGGGAGCCGCGACGGGCACGGCGCCAGTGGCCGGTGCGCCGCGACCGAGGTCGACGACGTGGTCGCGGCCGACGTCGACGAGGGCACCGTGCCGAGGTCGTGGGCACCACCGCCGCTGGAGCAGCCCACACCGAACAGGACCATCGCGACCGTGAACGCCACGACACCGAGGAGCTTGTGCATGCGGTGTACGACGCTCGCTCGACGCGAACGGTTCCCCGAGGCGCGGGCTACGCGTCCTCGGCCGGAACGAGCGCCTTCCATCCGAGGCCGCCGACCACTCCGCCGACGACGGGGAAGATGATGAACACCCAAACCTGGTTGAGCGCCCAACCGTGCTGGAAGATCGCAGTGGCCAAGCTGCGCGCCGGGTTCACCGACGTGTTGTCGACCGGAATCATGATGAGGTGGATCAGCGTCAGCATGAGCCCGACGGTGACACCGGTGAAGCCGGGTGCCATCGACTTGCGGCTGGTGCTCGCGATCACGAACACGAACAACGCGGTGAAGACGATCTCGCCCAGTATCACCGCGGGCAGCTTGAAGCCACCCGGCGAGTGCGCGCCGTAACCGTTCGACGCGAATCCGCTCGCCTTCGCGCTGAAGCCGGTGTGGCTGTGGGCGATCACGTAGATGATCGCGGCGCCGACGATGCCGCCGATCACTTGGCCGCCGACGTAGAACGGAACGTCGCGCGACTTCGTCTTGCCGAGCGCCCACAGGCCCGCGGTGACGGCCGGGTTGATGTGACAGCCCGAGATCGACCCGATCGCGTACGCCGCGCACAAGAGGCTCAACCCGAACGCAATCGCGACACCCAACTCGCTGACGGTGTTGTTCGGGAAGAACGCACCGGTCGCGAGCACCGCGGTGCCCGGGCCGCCCACTACGAGGATCAGCGTGCCGATGGCCTCGGCCAGCGCGATCCGGCTCTGCTCCGACATGAGTTCCCCTCCGAACACTTGTCCGAGGCGCGGCGACCACCTGCTCGAGGGAGCGTGACACATCGACCCCGCTTGCGGGCGTCATTCGCCCGCGGCGCCCTCGCCCGGCCGGTACACGTCGGGCTCGATGAAGATGGTGCGGGCCTCGGGCACTGCCGCCCGGAGCGTCACTTCGAGCTCGTTCACGACCTCGGCGACCCGGGGCGCGGTGAGCGCGGCGCCGAACTCGAGCTTGGCGTTCACGACGAGATCATCGGGCCCGACGTGCGACGTGCGCAGCGCGATGACGCGATCGACTCCCGGGTGCGAGCCGAGGATCGTCCGGATCCGGGCGAGCATCTCGGGTGCCGCGGCTTCACCGATGAGGAGGCTCGCGGTCTCCACCGCCAGCATGATCGCGATCCCGACGAGGAGCATGCCGATCGCCAGGCTCCCGGCCGCGTCCCACCGGGGCGCGTGCAACACCTCGGCGAGCACGACGCCGGAGAGCGCGAACGCGAGACCGAGCAGCGCGCCGATGTCCTCGAGCAGCACGATCGCGAGCTCCGGGATCTTCGTCGAGCGCACGAACTGGAGAATCGACTGCCCCTCGCGCTCGCGCTTGCTCTCGTGCAAGGCGGTGCGCAACGAGAACGACTCGAGGCACGCGCTCACGAGCAGCACGCCGATCGCCAACGCCGGGCTGTCGATCTTGTGGGGGTGGAGCAGCTTCTCGATGCCTTCGAACACGGCGAACAACCCACCGACGCTGAACAGGACGAGCGCGACCACGAACGCCCAGAAGTAGCGCAACGTTCCGTACCCGAAGGGGTGCACGTCGTCGGCGGGGCGTTGCGAGCGCGCGCCTCCGAGCATGAGCAGGCCCTGGTTGCCGGTGTCGGCCAGCGAGTGAATCGCCTCGGCGAGCATCGATGCCGCTCCGGTGAGCAGGAACACCACGAACTTGCTCAGCGCGATGCCGAGATTCGCGAGGAACGCGGCGATGATCGCCCGCCGCGACCCGTGATCCACTGCTCAGCCCCTGATCTTCCGCGCCGGCTCACTCATCCGATGATGCCGCCGCGGGTCATCGCCTCGACGTCGAGCGCGCGATCGAGCTCGGCGTCCGTCATCAACTTGCGGGCGCGCACGATCTCGCGGATCGACTTGCCGGTGCGAGCCGACTCCTTCACGACCTCGGCCGCAGCCTCGTACCCGATGTACGGGTTGAGCGCGGTGCCGATCGAGGGGGACGACTCCGCGTACTCGTGGAGCCGCTCGACGTTCGCCTCGATCCCGGCGATGCACCGCTCCGCGAACACGGTGCATGCGCTCGCCAACAGGGCGATCGACTCGAGCAAGGCGCGCGCGATCAACGGAACGAACACGTTCAGCTCGAAGTTGCCCTGCGCGCCGGCGAAGCCGATGGTCACGTCGTTGCCCATCACCTGCGCGCCGACCTGGGTCACGACTTCGGGGATCACCGGGTTCACCTTGCCCGGCATGATCGACGATCCGGGCTGGAGATCGGGGAGGCGGATCTCCGCCAGGCCGGTGCGGGGCCCGCTTCCCATCCAGCGCAGATCATTGGCGATCTTGATCAACGCCACCGCGAGCACTCGCAGCTGCCCACTCGTCTCCACGAGCGCGTCGCGCGCTCCCTGCGCGGCGAAGTGGTCCTTCGCCTCGGTCAACGGCAAGCCGGTGCGTTGCGCCAGCCGCGCGATCACCTTGCGCGCGAAACCTTTCGGCGCGTTGATTCCCGTGCCGACCGCCGTACCCCCGAGCGGCAGCACGCACAGTCTCGGGAGCGCGTCGCGCAGTCGCGCGATTCCGTCCTCGACTTGCGTGGCGTACCCGCCGAACTCCTGGCCCAGGGTGACCGGAGTGGCATCCATCAGGTGGGTGCGGCCCGCCTTCACGACGTGCGCGAACTCGCGCTGCTTCTTCCGCAGCGATCGTGCGAGCTTCTCGGCCGCGGGGAGCAGGTCGGCGGTGACGGCCTCGGCCGCCGCGAGATGCACCGCCGACGGGAACACGTCGTTGGAGGATTGCGACGCGTTCACCTGGTCGTTGGGATGCACCGACGCGGCTTCACCGAGCCGCGCCGACGCCAGGCAGGCCAGCACCTCGTTCACGTTCATGTTCGTCGACGTGCCCGAGCCGGTTTGGAACGTGTCGATCGGGAACTCGTCGAGGTAGCCGCCCTCGGCGACCTCGTCGGCGGCGGCCGCGATCGCGTTCGCGACCCGGCGGTCGACGTTCGGCACCGCGCTCAGACCCGCGTTCACGTTGGCGGCTTCGGCCTTGATCAGCGCGAGCGCCCGGATGACACGCGGGTCGACGGGGCGGCCCGATATCGGGAAGTTCTCCACGGCCCGTTGGGTCTGCGCTCCCCAGAGGGCGTCGACCGGCACGCGTACCTCACCCATCGAGTCGTGCTCGACGCGATACTCGGTCACTTCGCCTCCTCGTCCGGTCTCCGAGCAACGTACGCCCGCAGCGGGCAACTACCGTGACGGCATGCCCGAATTCGCCTATCAGGACGTGCTCCCGACCGGTGCCGACGAAACGCCCTACCGGCTGCTCACCGCCGACCACGTGTCGACGTTCGAGGCGGGCGGCCGGCGATTCGTGCAGGTCGAGCCCGAGGCGCTGACCCTCCTCACCCAGACTGCGATGTTCGAGATCGCGCACCTGCTCCGTCCCGGTCATCTCGCGCAGCTCGCGGCCATCCTCGACGATCCCGAAGCGTCACCCAATGACGTCTTCGTCGCGACCGAGCTGCTCAAGAACGCCTGTATCGCCGCCGGCGGCATCCTGCCCTCCTGCCAGGACACCGGCACCGCGATCGTGAAGGGCAAGAAGGGCGAGCTCGTGCTCACGGGCGGCGCCGACCGGGAGGCGATCGCGCGGGGGATCTTCAAGACGTACGCCGAGGACAACCTCCGGTACTCGCAGATGGCGCCCATCACCACGTTCGACGAGCAGAACACCGGAACCAACCTGCCGGCGGAGATCGAGATCGAGGCGGTCGCCGGCGACGCGTACAAGCTGCTCTTCATGGCGAAGGGCGGAGGTTCGGCCAACAAGAGCCTCCTCTTCCAAGAGACCAAGGCGCTCCTCAACCCGAGCTCGTTGATGCGCTGGCTCGACGAGAAGCTGCGCACGCTCGGCACCGCCGCGTGCCCGCCGTATCACCTCGCGCTCGTGATCGGCGGAACGTCGGCCGAGCAGACGCTCAAGACGGCGAAGCTCGCGTCGGCGCGGTATCTCGACACGTTGCCACGCACCGGGAACGAGCTCGGGCGCGGGTTCCGCGACGTCGAGCTCGAACAGCAGGTGTTGAAGCTCACCCAGGAGTTCGGCATCGGCGCGCAGTTCGGCGGGAAGTACTTCTGTCACGACGTGCGAGTGATCCGGCTGCCGCGGCACGGCGCGTCGTGCCCGGTGGCATTGGCCGTCTCGTGCTCGGCCGACCGTCAGTCGCTCGGCAAGATCACCGCCGACGGCGTCTTCCTCGAGCAGCTCGAGACCGATCCCGCCCGCTACCTCCCCGACGTCACCGACGAGCACCTCGACGGCGTCGAGGTCGTGCGCGTCGATCTCACGCAGCCGATGGCCCAGATCCGCGAGACGCTCTCGCGCTATCCGGTGAAGACGCGCGTGATGTTGACCGGGCCGATGGTGGTCGCGCGCGACATCGCGCACGCCAAGCTCAAGGAGCGTCTCGACGCCGGCGACGGCCTTCCACAGTACATGCGCGACTACTGCGTCTACTACGCCGGGCCGGCGAAGACGCCCGAGGGTTACGCGTCGGGATCGTTCGGGCCCACGACCGCCGGGCGGATGGACTCCTACGTCGACTTGTTCCAGCGCAACGGCGGCTCCTTCGTGATGCTCGCCAAGGGGAACCGCTCGAAAGCCGTGACCGAGGCCTGCAAGGAGCACGGCGGTTTCTACCTGGGCTCGATCGGCGGGCCCGCGGCGCGGTTGGCCAAGGACTGCATCACGAAGGTCGAGGTGCTCGAGTATCCCGAGCTCGGCATGGAAGCCGTCTGGAAGATCGAGGTCGTCGACTTCCCGGCGTTCGTGGTGGTCGACGACAAGGGCAACGACTTCTTCGCCGAGGTGTCGAAGCCGGTCGCCGTTCGCTGACCGTCTCCGGCCGGCACCTCGCTACCGGAGATCAGTCACGCCTTCGCGCCCCAGGAGCTGGCGCTTGAGGGCAACGGCGTTGCGACCACCGCCGTAGCCGCCGATGCGGCCTCCGGCCGCGACCACCCGGTGACACGGGATCACGAACGGCAACGGGTTGTCGCGCATCGCGCTCCCGGCGGCTCGCGCGGCACGGGGCCGGCCCGCGAGATCCGCGAGCTCGCCGTAGGTCACCGTCTCGCCCCATCCGACTTCGCGCGCCAGCGTCTCGAGCGCGAGCCGCCGAAATCCCGAGACACCCTCGAGGTCGAGCTCCAGGTCGAACTCGTGCCGCTTCCCGGAGAACCACTCGTCGAGCTGCCGCGCGATCCCCCGATCGGGTGCGGTGAGCTCGCCGTCGGGTTGATCGTCGCCGGGCAAGCTGATCTCTCGCACACCGCGCTCGGAGACCACCACGGTGACGTCACCGAAGGGGCTCGGCTGGCACCACAGCTTCACGGGGCCGAGGCTACGCGTGCAGTTTCGTGAAGACCGTCTTGACGAGCGTCGTGAGGTCGGCCTGCAGCGTCGAGGGAAGATTCGTAGCCGCGGGATAGAACACGGTGACCGAGACGCTCACGGTTCCCTTCTTGGCGACGAGGAGGCCCTCGTGCACCCCCGAGGAGCCCGTGCCGGTCGAGAAGGTCGCAGAGTCGCCGAGGCCTTGGAGCACCTGCGGGGTGAGTCCGACCACGTTGGATCCGTAGCCCACATTCGTCTCGGAGGTGCGAATCATCCCCAGGTACATCGTGGCGGCCGTGATGTTCGTGCTCGAGGGACCCGTGGCCCACTTGCACGTCCGCTGCACGACGCCGCTGTCGGTCTCGGTCCCGGGCGCGGTCACGCCGAGGATCTGCTTCACGGTGGCCGGCGACGCGAGCGAGCACGCCGAGAACGCCAAGGGGGCCGGCGGGACCGTGGTCGCGTCGGTGTTCGGAACGGAGTTTCCGATCGTCTCGGTCGTCTTCGTCTTCGACGATCCCGAGCTACTGCACGCGGCAAAGAGGAAGACGCACGCGAGCAAGGCCCCCGACACTCTCAACGATCGATGCACGGGAACGATTCTAGATCAGGCCCAGCTCCGCGACCGCGCTTCGCTCCTCGCCCAACTCGGCGACCGAGGCATCGATGCGCGAGCGCGAGAAGTCGTCGATCTCGAGGCCGGGAACGATCGACCAGACGCCGTTCTCGGTGGTGCACGGGAAACCCGAGATCAGACCCTCGGGCACGCCGTAGGAGCCGTCGGAGGCCACCGCCATGCTCACCCAGTCGCCATCGGCGGATCCCAGCGCCCAGTCACGGACATGGTCGAGCGCGGCGTTGGCGGCCGACGCGGCCGACGACAACCCCCGCGCCTCGATCACGGCTGCTCCCCGCTGCTGAACCGACGGGATGAAGTCGTTCTCGATCCACGACGAATCGACCCGATCGGCGGCCGGCTTGCCGTCGACCAGCGCGTGGATCACATCCGGGTACTGGGTGGCCGAGTGATTGCCCCAGATCGTCATGCGCGACACCGACGCCACGGGAACTTCGAGCTTGGCCGCGAGCTGCGCCTTCGCCCGGTTGTGGTCGAGACGCGTCATCGCCGTGAATCGCTCGCGCGGGATCGCACCGGCGTTGTTCATCGCGATCAGACAGTTCGTGTTCGCGGGGTTGCCGACGACGAGCACACGGATGTCGTCGGCGGCACCCGCGGCGAGCGCCTTGCCCTGGGCGGTGAAGATCGCGCCGTTGACCTCGAGCAGCTCCTTGCGTTCCATGCCCTTCGTGCGCGGACGGGACCCGACGAGCAATGCGTAGTTGGCGCCGTCGAATGCGGCGTTCGCGTCGTCGGTGGTCACCACGCCGGCGAGCAGCGAAAACGCACAGTCGGTGACTTCCATCACGACGCCGCCGAGCGCGGGCAACGCGGGCGTGATCTCGAGGAGCTGGAGGATGACGGGCTGATCGGGGCCGAGCAGATCGCCGTTGGCGATGCGGAACAGCAGGCTGTAGCCGATCTGGCCGGCCGCGCCCGTGACGGCGACGCGTACTGGTTGCTTCATGGGGCTGAAGCTAGCCCTGGGCGGCGACCTCGGACGAAGCCAGGTCCAGCAGGATCGTGCGCGCTTCGGTGAGCTCGGCGATGCGTGCCGCGGCCGCGCCGGCCGCGCCCCCGCTGTCGGGGTGCGCGTCGCGCAGCAGCCGCCGGAACCGGCGGTTGACATCCTCGCGGTCTACCTCCATCCCGGCCCGCAACCCGAGGACTTCCATCGCCCAACGATGGTCGGCCGCAACGCCCCGCCAACCCTCCTCCTCGGGTGGGCCACCCGGCGTCCAAGCGCCGGCCGCCGCGAGCGGCGGGCGCAAGTAGTCCCACATGTCGGGCGCGACGAAACGCACCTCGACATCGGGCGCGAGACCGCCCCATCGGCCCTTCACCACACGACGCAGCGCGTCGAGCGCCACCGTGCGGCCGGAGGCGGGCAGCCAGGCCGCGCCCAACACCGCGCCGAGCACCTGCGGGATCCGCGCACCGTGCTCGTCGAGCTCGAGGACGAGCCGACCCTCCTCACCGAGGAGGCGATGGCGCGACCGGTCGAGCCCGTGCACGTCGCGCTGCAACCGGTGGCGCAACGCGATACGGGGAATCGAAAGGCCGCCGCGAGCATCGTCGACGAGACGGGTGAGGAGATCGAGCTCGTCCTCGTCGACCGCCGGCAGGTTCGTGGCCATCACTGCGGCGAGCAACGCGACACCGTGCGCGGGGCCCGAGGTCGGGAGATAGGCGCTCTCGAGCGCGACCCTCCGAGTCGGCATGTGCCGGCGCGTATGTCTGACGATCAGCTCCGCGAGCAGCACCCGAGTCCTCCCGACCGGTGTTCGGTCCTGCTCATGGTGCCGGATGCAGGTGGTCCGGCGCACACCCGTGGTCGGGGACCAGAATCGGATCATGGCGCAGCGCCGGGTCCCCTTCGATCTCGACGCGTACGAACAGCGCGTCCGAGCCGACGCGGATACCGGTAACTGCTTCATCTGCTCCATCGTCACCGGCGAGCGGGACGATCATCTCGTGGTCTTCCGCGACGAGAGGTGCGTCGCGTTCCTCGACAAGTTCCCGACCCTGCTCGGGTACACCCTCGTGGCACCGCTCGAGCACCGCACCGACGTCGTGGCCGCGTTCACTGCCGACGAGTACGGCGAGCTGCAACGCCGAGTTCACCGCGTCGGCCGGGCGGTCAGCCCCGCGGTGCCGACGGAGCGGCTCTACGTGATGAGCCTGGGGAGCCACCAGGGCAACGCCCACGTGCACTGGCACGTCGCGCCCCTCCCGCCGGGCGTCCCGTATCGGGAGCAGCAATTCGCCGCTCTCACGCGCGAGCACGGCTGCTTGGACATCCCCCGGAACGAGCTCGTCGCGGTCGCGGCCCGCATCCGCGACGCCTTGGACCGAGGCGAGTCGTGAGCCTCCCGTCGGCCACGACCGCCGCACGCAACAACGCGAAGTGGTGCGACACCGTGTGCACGACGCACGGCAACCCGGGCGTGTTCGGGCCCGACGCGTGGACCGCGCCGCGCCGGCCGCCGCGCCGCTATCCCGACGCCGTCGTGCTCGATCCCGCCGCCGACCCGCACGACGTGTTGCGGCGAGTCGACGCCGCCGCGGGCTGTTCGGTGAAGGACAGCTTCGCGACGCTCGATCTCGCGCCCGCTGGGTTCCGCGTGCTCTTCGAGGCGGAATGGATCGGCCTCGAGGGCACCCCGGCCCCGGCCGGACGCGCCGCGCCCTGGCGTCGCGTGCGCGACGCGCGCGAGCTCGACGCGTGGGCGAGCGCCTGGGGCGGCACGAGCGAGGCGTCACCGTTCCGGCCGGAGCTCCTCGACGAGCCCGGCGTCGCGGTCGTGGCCGGCCACGACGGTGCGCGGGTCGTTGCCGGAGCGGTGCTCAACCGCGCCGCGGGCGTAGTGGGCGTGACGAATCTGTTCACCACGAACGGAGCCCTCGATGCCGCGTGGGACTCGGCGCTCGTCACCGCGCGATCGCTGTTCCCGAACCCGGCGATCGTGGGATACGAGTCCGGCGCCGATCTCGGAGCGGCGCGGCGTCACGGGTTCCGACCGCTCGGCCGGCTCCGCGTGTGGATCAAGGACGCGTGACTCAGCGCGCGGCAGCGACGATCAGCAGCACGACGCCGTAGACCGCGAGCATCAACACGCCGAGCATCCAAAGTCCGCGGCGACCGATCACTTCGGCGCCGCGCGCTCCGGGTCGCGCAGTACGGCACGAGGGGCATCGCTTGGCGCCGATGTCCACTTCGGTTCCGCAGACGCTGCACTGCGGACTCGAGAGCGGCTCGGCCGGGGCGCTCATCCTGCCGACTCTACGATGCCGGCCCGGCGTTCGGCGGCCTCGACCGCATTCCGAAACAACATCGCAATGGTTGTGGGCCCCACACCGCCCACCCGCGGCGTGATCCAGCCTGCGACCTCCGCGCACGCCTCGTCGACGTCGGGGAGCAATTTGCGCCCTTCGTAGCGCACGCCTCCGCCCACGACCACGGATCCGGGCCGGATGTGGTCGGGCTGGAGGATGCCCGGCACCCCGGCCGCCGCCACGACGATGTCGGCGCGTTGGGTGTACCGCGGCCAATCCGGTACGCCGGTGTGCACGACCGTGACGGCCGCGTTCGCCGTCGGTCGCTTCTGCGACAAGAGCAGGGCCAGCGGCCGGCCGAGCGTGAACCCACGCCCGAGGATGACGACCTCCTTGCCGGCCACCGGAACGTCGTAGTGCGCGAGGAGCGCCTCGATGCCCGCGGGTGTGCACGGAACCGGTCCGGGAACGCCGAGCACCAGGCGCCCGAGGTTGACGGGATGCAGACCGTCGACGTCTTTGTCGGGATCCATCTCGAGCAACGCCGACTCGTAGTCGATCTGCGGCGGCGCGGGATGCTGTACGAGCATCGCGTCGACTGCGGGATCGTCGTTGAACGCCCGGATCGCGGCAAGCAGGTCGGCCTGCGTCGCGTGCTCGGGCAGGTGCACGTGCGGAGAGGTGAGACCGACCTCGGCCGCCTTCTCCTGCTTCATGCGGATGTAACCGGCGCTCGCGCCGTCGTCGCCGACGAGGATCGTTGCGAGACCCGGGGTGACGCCGAGGTCGACGAGCCGCTTGATGCGCGGCCCGAGCTCGGCGAACGTGGCCTCGGCGACCGGTGCGCCCGGCATCAGGATCGCGCTCAATGCAGGAAATGCCGTTCGCCCGTGAACACCATGGCGAGGCCGAGCTCGTCGGCCTTGTCGATGATCGCTTCGTCGCGCATCGCGCCTCCCGGTTGGATCACGGTCGCGACGCCGGCCGCCGCGGCTGCCTCGATACCGTCCTCGAACGGATAGAACGCGTCGCTCGCGCACGCTCCGCCGTGCGCGCGACCGGCGGCCTTCTTCGCCGCGATCTCGCCCGACTCGACTCGATTCTGTTGCCCGGCGCCGATGCCGACGGCCTGACCGTCCTTCACGAGCACGATCGAGTTCGACTTCACGTGCCCGCATATGCGCCAGGCGAGCTCGAGGTCGCGCCACTGCTCGGGTGTCGGTGCCGCCTTCGTGACGACCCGCCAGTCGCTCCGGGTCGCGGCGAAGTGATGCGGCTCCTGCACGAGGAACCCGCCCGAGATCTGACGTACGTCGATCGCCTCCGGTCCGGGCGCCGGCGCCTCGAGGATGCGCGTGTTCCGGCGCCGCTGCTGCAACGCCTCGATCGCGCCGGGCGCGTAGCCGGGCGCGATCACGACGTCGGCCTGCGGGCCGGCGACCATCCGCTCGACCGTCTCCTCGTCGACGATCTGGTTGAGGGCGACGATGCCCCCGAACGCCGATCGCTCGTCGCACTCGAGGGCGCGCTGGTACGCGTCGGCGAGTGAAATGGGCTCGACGCACACGCCACACGGGTTCGCGTGCTTGATGATCGCGCACGCCGGACCGCGGCCCAGGTCGTGCACGAGCTTCCACGCGGCGTCGGCGTCGTAATAGTTGAGGTAGGAGAGCGCGAGCCCGCCGTGCTGACACACCCCGTCCCACCAGCTCGTCGTGCCGTGCCGCCGGTAGCGCGCTGCGGGCTGGTGCGGGTTCTCGCCGTAGCGCAGGGTCTCGTCGGTGCGGTCGAGCGCGAGCACGAGGTGCGCCGGCAGCTGCTCGCCGGTTTGCAACCACTCGACGATCGCGGCGTCGTACGCGGCGGTGCGTGCGAATGCCTCGAGCGCGAAGGCCCGACGAGTCTGCTCGGTCACCTCGCCGTCGTTCTCGCGGAGCTCGTCGAGCAGTGGGCCGTACTGATCCGTGGCGGTCACGATCGTGACCCACGCGTGGTTCTTCGCCGCGGCGCGGGTCATCGCCGGACCACCGATGTCGATGGTCTCGATGTCGGGGCGGTCGAGGAACGGATAGAGGTTCGACACCACCAGATCGAACGGCTTGATCGCGTGGGTCTCGAGGTCGGCGCGATGCGATGCCTTGCCGCGATCGGCCAGCAGTCCGCCGTGAATCTTCGGGTGCAATGTCACGACTCGATGGTCGAGCATCTCGGGTACGCCGGTGACGTCGTGCACGGTGGTGACCGGGATCCCGGCCTCGGCGATCGCGGTAGCGGTGCCGCCCGACGACACGAGCTCGACGCCGAGCTCGTGCAACGCACGCGCCAGATCGACCAGACCGGTCTTGTCCCAGACCGAGAGCATCGCCCGTTCGATCTTCGTGTTCACGGTCGCGCTCCTCGGCCCGATTCCGGCTCCCGGTGTTCGTTTACCAAACGCTCTATCACGTCGACGAAAAGGCCGCGCTCGACCTGTTTGATGCGCTCATGAAGTATCTCCTCGGTGTCGTCGTCGAGCACCGCGACGGCCTCCTGGGCGAGGATCGGGCCCGAGTCGACCTCTTCGGTCACGAGGTGAACGGTGCACCCCGTGATCTTCACGCCCGCGGCCAGCGCGTCGCGTACGGCGTGCCAACCCTTGAACGACGGCAGCAACGCGGGATGGGTGTTGACCGCGCGGCCGCCGAAGGCGTCGACGAAGGGCTCGGACAAGATCGTGCCGAAGCCGGCGATGGTCACCAGCTCCACGCCGTGCCGCTCGAGCGTCGCGACGACCTCCTTGGTGTACGCGACGCGATCGAAGGTCGGGCCGAAGTCGGTCCGCTCGACCAGCTCGGAGGCGATTCCCGCTTCGCGGCCGATCTCGAGCGCGCCACACGGACGATCGGCGACGACGACCGCCACGGGAAGGTGCCGATCCAACATCGCCCGGAGGATGGTGCCAGTACCGGAAGCGAGAACGCCGACCCGCATTGCCCGCACCCTAGCTCCGCCCGAAATCCTCTGATCTGCGGCTCGGGCGTGTTTCACTCGACGGACACACCGTCAGAATTGGTACGGGAGGACGCGTGGACGCCAAGTCGCCGCCGACGCCCGCGGAGCTGACGATCCTGATCGCGGGCGCAGTTATGCTCGTCGGGTCGTTCTTCAGCTTTGCCGGCAGCACGAACGCGTGGGGCACCTTCCTCTTCCCGCTCGCGACGTTGCTCCCCCTCTACGGGGTGCTGATGGCCGCGCAGATCGCCGTGACGAAGTTCGCCGAGTTGCGCCTGCCGGGGCGGATCGCGGGGTTCAGCTGGGAGCAGGCGCATCTCGTGATCGGGCTCTTGGCGGGGCTGATGGCGCTCGGCTGGCTCTTCACCGACATCGCGAACAAGGGCATCGGTTACTGGCTCGAGGTGCTCGGCGGCATCGTGATCGCCTCCGGCGCCATCGCGCTGCAGCACGAGCGCAACGCGGGCCCGATCCGTTGATCCGGACAACGTCGTGACCGCCAAGGTGTCGCCCCCGAACATCGTGATCCTCGCAGCCGGCGTGGTCATGCTGGTCGGGTCGTTCCTCTCGTTCTACGGCTACCACTCGATCTTCAGTCATCAGTCGTTCTCGTTCAGCGCTTGGAGCAGCGCCGAGCACTTCGGCCTCTTCGGGATCGCGACCGTGGCCGTGCTGTGTGGTGTCGTGATGGCGACGCAGATCGCGATCGCCGCGTTCGCGAAAGGCGTCACGCTCCCGAGCAACGTGCTCGGCCTGAGCTGGGATCAGATCCACCTGGCGCTCGGGTTCCAGGCGGCGATCCTGATGTTCGCCTTCCTGGCCCGCGACAGTGGGGGCGCGAGCCTCGGGATCGGCTTCTGGCTCATGTTCCTCGCGGGGATCGCACTCCTTGTCGGCGCGATCCTGCGCGTCACCTTCGCGACCGCGAAGTAGCGCCGATCACAGGCCGGCGACCACCTCCGCCATCAGCTCGCCGGCCGCGGTCGGGTTCGTCGCGACGCGAACTCCGGCGTCCTCGAGCACGGCCATCTTCGCCTGGGCCGTGCCCTTCGAGCCCGAGATGATCGCGCCCGCGTGCCCCATCTTCTTGCCGGGAGGCGCGGTCACGCCCGCGATGTAGCTGACGACCGGCTTCGACATGCGCGCCTTGATGAACGCCGCGGCCTCTTCTTCGGCGGAGCCTCCGATCTCGCCGAACATGATCACGGCCTTCGTCTGCGGATCGGCTTCGAAGAGCTCGAGACAGTCGATGAAGCTGGTGCCCGGCACCGGGTCGCCACCGATGCCGACACAGGTGGTCACGCCGATCCCCAGGCCCGCGAGCTCGTTGAGGGCCTGATAGGTGAGCGTGCCGGAACGGCTCACGATCCCGACCGGCCCGCCGGCCTTGGCGACCTCCGCCGGGATGAACCCGATGTTGCACTCGCCCGGCGTCAGCAGTCCGGGGCAGTTCGGGCCGAGAATCCTCGACGCGGGGAAGTCACGCTTCACGCGGTTGTAGAAGCTCGCCTCGTCGTGCATCGGGATGCCCTCGGTCACCGCGACGATCAACGCGACACCGGCCTCGGCCGCCTCCAACACTGCGTCGGCCGCGGCCGGCGCGGGAACGATCACCATGCTCGCGGTCGCACCGGTCTCGGCGACGGCTTCCTTCACCGAGGCGAACACGGGGATCCCCTCGATGTCGGTGCCGGCCTTCTTCGGGCTCACGCCGCCCACGACCTTCGTGCCGTACGCCCGGTTGCGGAGCCCGTAGAAGCGGCCTTGACCGCCGGTGAGTCCTTGCACGATCACTTTCGTGTCGGCGTTCACCAAGATGCTCACGTCAGGCTCCCTTGGCCATCTGCACGGCGGTGCGTGCCGCTTCCACCATCGTCGGCTTGCTCACGAGCCGGTCCGACTCGTGCGACTTCAGGATCTCGCGCCCCTGCTCGGCGTTCGTGCCGTCGAGACGGATCACGATCGGCGACGAGATGTCGACCTGCTCGAGCGCCTGGACGATCCCGTTCGCGACTTCCTCGCCCTTCGTGATCCCACCGAAGATGTTGATGAAGATCGCCTTCACCGAAGGGTCGTTGTTGATGACCTCGAGCGCGTTCGCCATCACCTGGGCGCTCGCGCCCCCGCCGATGTCGAGGAAGTTCGCGGGCTTGCCGCCCACCTCGTGCACGATGTCGCAAGTCGCCATCGCGAGCCCGGCGCCGTTCGCGATCAACCCGACGTCGCCCTCCAAGCCGACGTATTGCAGTCCGCGCTCCGACGCTTCCCGCTCGCGCGGGTCGAGCTTTTCGAGGCCGGTGAAGTCGTCCCATTCGGGGTGGCGGAACCGTGCGTTGTCGTCGAGCGAGACCTTGGCGTCGAGCGCGTGCACGCGACCGTCGGGCGTGAGGATCAGCGGGTTGATCTCGACGAGGTCGGCGTCGGCGCCGACGAAGGCTTCGTAGAGCTTCAACAGGATGTCGACCGCACCGTCGGTGGCCGCGGGATTGAGCTTGGCGGCCTCGACCCAGACCCGGCAGTTCGCCGCGCTCAGGCCGTCGACCGGGTCGACTTCGACGCGAGCGAGCGCGTCGGGGCTCTCGACTGCGACCTGCTCGATCTCGACGCCGCCCTGCGCGCTCAACATGCCGAGGTACTTCTTGGCCGCGCGGTCGAGGGTGAACGACGCGTAGTACTCCTCGGCGATGTCGGATGCGTGCTCGACCCAGATGCGTTGCACGACATGGCCCTTGATGTCGAGGCCGAGGATGTTGCCGGCGTGCTCGCGGGCCTCCTCGGCGTTGTTGGCCAGCTTCACCCCTCCGGCCTTGCCCCGCCCGCCGACCTGCACCTGGGCCTTGACCACGACCGGGTAGCCGACGCGGTCGGCGCCGGCCACGGCTTCGTCGACGGTGTCGGCGACCGCACCGTCGGAGACGGGAATGCCGTAACGGGCGAACAGCTGCTTGCCCTGGTACTCGAATAGATCCACGCTTCATCCCCCTCCGGAACGGCTGCAGGTGAGAAAGCTACGGGGCGGGTTCGGACGCGCGCCGATCGAGGGCCGCTTCCAGCCACTGGGTGATCGACCCCAGCGGCGAGCCGGGGGTGAACACCTCGGCGACGCCGTGGGCCTTGAGATCGTCGATGTCGGGGCCGGAGATGATGCCGCCGGCGAACACCAAGGGGTCCAGGCCGCGGTCGCGGAGCTCGTCGACCACCTTCGGGATGAGCGTCATGTGGGCGCCCGACAGCAGGCTCAGCCCGACGGCGTCGGCGTCTTCTTGGAGCGCGGCCTCGGCGACCTGCCCCGGGGTTTGGAACAAGCCGGTGTAGACGACCTCGAACCCGGCGTCGCGAAGCGCCCGGGCGATCACCTTGGCGCCGCGGTCGTGTCCATCCAAGCCGGGCTTGGCAATCACGACGCGGTAGCGTCGCAGCATCCCGCTCCTCCCGTCGTAACCGGTCGCGGCCGCAGTGCCTGCTCGCCGACTCGTCGACTGACGGGCGCATCACGATAGCGAGGGGCTGGTCGAACCGGCCAAAGGACCCGACGTGCCCTCCGAACGCCGCAAGGGTGACATCAAGGTGCTCGTGGGCGCGACGATCGCCGTGCTCCTGCTGGGCGGCTTCATCGCCGGTGCGGCGATCGTCACGACGCGGGGCGGCGGCGGCGTCGAATGCGGCCAGCTCCCCGTCGGTCTCGCCTCCGACATCCGCAACAATCTCGACAGCGGTGGCCCCTACTTCGTCACCGGTGGCGCGCGTTGCGGGTTCTGGCTGGCGCTCGAGAACGGCGACATCGTGGCCTACAAGGCGATCCAACCGTCGGGCTGCACACTCAAGCTGAGGCTCGACCACTGGAGTTGCGGCAGCGCGACGGTCCCGGTGTCGAGCATCGCGCGATACCCGGTAAGCATTCAGACCCTTCACAGCGAAGACGCGCTGATCGTCAACCTCGGCACGCCCGCGCCGAGCTCGACCACCGCCCCGGGTTCTTAACCGGCTACCCGCGTCAAGGGCGCCCACACGAGCAGGAGGCGCTTCTCGCCGACGTCACGGAAGCGCACGATCGCCTCGGCCTTGTCGCCGCTGCCCTCGATGTCGAGGATGACACCCTCACCGAATCGTTCGTGCGAGACGTCGTCGCCGACGTGGAGCCCGATCTGGTCGGCGCCACGCGCGCCGGACGGTGACACGGGCGCCGGGTGCTCGGCGGCCGGCGCGGTGTCACGCCGCATCGCGGCCGCCACAACGGAGTCGCGGTGCCGACCGAGCCCGTGGCCGCGGCGTTCGTTGTCGCCGATCACCATCATGAGCTCGGCCGGGATCTCGTCGAGGAAGCGGCTCGGAGGCCGGTAGTCGGTCGAGCCGAACATCATCCGGCTCCACGCGTGGCACAGATACAGGCGCTGCTCGGCGCGCGTGATGCCGACGTAACACAGGCGGCGTTCCTCTTCGAGCTCGTCGGGGTCGCCGAGGCTGCGGATGTGCGGGAACACGCCGTCCTCGAGTCCGATCAGGAACACCACCGGGTACTCGAGGCCCTTCGCCGAGTGGAGCGTCATCAAGGTGACGGAGCTCTGGTCGGGATCGTTCTCGTCGAGGTCGGTCACGAGCGAGATCGCCTCCAGGAACGCCTGCACGCGGTCCAGCCCGTCGGGGTGTGACGACGCCGCGCCGGCGTTGTCGCCCACACCGACGCCGCCGATCGCGACGAGGCCGCTGAAGTCGCCCCGCTCGACCTGCTCGTCGAAGTCACGCGTCGAGCCGACGAGCTCCTGCAGGTTCTCGATGCGGCCCGACGCCTCGATCGACCGTTCCGACTCGAGCTCGGCCAGGTAGCCGCTCCGCGTCAGCACTGCCTCCAGCGCCGCCGCGACGCCGCCCTTCGCCGTTTCGCGCGCCTCCTCCATGAGCTCGAGCAGGTCGCGAAGCCCTCCGAGCGCTTTGCCCGTGACACCGGCGACGGCGGCGCTCTCGATCGCGGCGGGGAACGAGATGCCCGCGCCCTTCGCGTACGAGTCGACCTTCGCGACCGACGTGTCGCCGACGCCCCGGCGCGGCGTGTTCACGATGCGCTTCCACGACACTTCGTCGTCGGGGTTCACCAGCGCGCGCAGGTACGCCAGCGCGTCCTTGATCTCGCGCCGGTCGTAGAACTTCACGCCGCCGAACACGCGGTACGGCACACCCGACCGAACGAGCGACTCCTCGAGCACGCGGCTCTGGGCGTTGGTGCGGTAGAAGACCGCGACGTCGCCGTAGCGATGGTCGGCGCCGTCGATCAACCGGTGGATCTCGCGCACGACGAACGCGGCTTCGTCGTGCTCGTCGTCGCCCTGGTAGCGGACGATCGGCTCGCCTTCGCCCTTGTCGGTCCAGAGATTCTTCGGCCGGTGCGACGCGTTGTTCTCGATCACCGAGTTGGCGGCGTCGAGGATGCGCTGTGTCGACCGGTAGTTCTGATCGAGCACGACCGTGACCGCCTCGGGGAACTGCTCCTCGAACTTCAACAAGTTGCGAAAGTCCGCGCCACGGAACTTGTAGATCGAGTTGTGGGTGACGATCCCGTTGGCCACGAAGTTGTGCGTGCGATCGATGTCGAGGTCGTAGACGGGTTCGTCGATCTTCACCCATTCGACATCCGCAACTAGGTCGAACTCACCCTGTTCGTCGACCATGACCATGCCCGGGCGGACTGACGACGCCGGCATGAACGGCAACGAGTTCGCGGTCAGGCCGTCGTCATTCGCGGCGAGACGCGCGCTGTACTGCGCGCTCACGTCGAACGCGCCGCCGATGCGTTCGACGGCGCGCGCCACCGCCGTCATGTCAGAGTGCGAGCTCTCGTATCGCAACCGGTCGGACACAAGTGAGATTCGGTGGAGCGGTTGGGAACCCCGCCGATCATCGCAAAGAACAACCGAGAGCCGACGCTGCTGTCGTCGGGCGCGCTCATGACCTGGCTCGAGCTCGAAGTCGCCGTAACCGGCGAAGTGCATGTGCTCGGGGGTGCTGACGAGCTTCCGGCCGCTCGCCAGCGAGATGGAGACACCCGCGAACGCGCGTGACTTGTGAACGCGTACGACGGGAGCCGGACGAAAGTCGCCGCTCCCGTAGTTGGAGAGCACGCGGTCGCCGACGACCACATCCTCGATCGGCTTCGTGGTGCGATCGGCCATCGTCACGTACGTCCCGGCCACGAGACACTGATCCAGGTCGCCGACGACCATGACGCTGCGGTGCTCGCTGCTGAGGAGGCGCACGAGCTCCCACTGCGCGGCGTTGGTGTCCTGGAACTCGTCGACGAGCACGTGCCGGAAGCGGTTGCGGTACCGCTCGAGCGATTCCGGGTGCTCGCGGAAGAGGCGCACCGCGAGCACGAGGAGATCGTCGAAGTCGAGGGCCGAGGCCTCCTGCAGGCGGCGCTGGTACTCGGTGTAGATCTCCGACAGGCGCCGTTCGGCCGGGCCGACCGCCATCTGCGCGTAGTCGGCCGGGAGCACCAGCTCGTTCTTGAGCGCGCTGATCTGCGCGTGGATCTGGCGGGCCGGGAACCGCTTCGGGTCGAGGTTCTGATCTCGGCGGACCCAGTCGGTGAGGCGCTGGGCGTCGGCCTGGTCGTAGATCGTGAAGCTCGACCGGTAGCCGAGCAGCGACGCCTCCCGGCGCAGGATCCGGGAGCATGCAGAGTGGAACGTCGAGACCCACATCCGCTTCGCGACGGGACCGACCAGCTCGGCCACGCGGTCGCGCATCTCGCCCGCGGCCTTGTTCGTGAAGGTGATCGCGAGGATCTCGAACGGCGACACGCCGAGCTCACCGATGAGGTAGGCGAGCCGGTGCGTGAGGACGCGGGTCTTGCCCGAGCCGGCTCCCGCGACGACGAGGACAGGCCCCGGCGGCATCGTGACGGCCTCGTACTGCGCCGGGTTGAGCCCGGAGAGGTCGAGCTCCCGCCGGGGGCGCCGCGGCTCGTGCTCGCCCAGATCTTCCATGAGCGGCACATCAGCCATGACCGGCATGGTACCGGTGCGAATTACACGCGTGTCAGGGCTCGTAGGCTCCGGAGATGGCACTCACACTGGACGAAGCCCGCAAGAAGCTCGACGACGAGTACGGCCAGGTCCGCCGGCACCTGCAGAAGATCCACGACGCGCTCGACAAGGTCGAGAAAGCCGGCCCGGAGGATGACCTCCACGGGCTCCTGAACGAGCTCGAGAAGACGGTCAAAGAGGTACGCGACGGGGGCATCATCGGCTCGGGCGCCAACGGTCACCGGCGCGCGCTGAAGGACTACCTCGAGATCAAGAACGCCAAGAAGTAGCCCTCACCTGGGCCTGGACCTCGAGGCGTCCGTGGACCACACACCGTGTGGTTCACAGACGCATCAGCCGGCGGCCTTCTCGGCGTCGGGGGTCCATTTGCCGTCGCGGGCGAGGCCGTTCATGCATGCGCGGTGCAGGAATGCCGCCTGGCCGGCCGCGGCGTTCGCGTCGTCGCCCTTCCAGGCGGTCAGCGCCGCGTGCTGCAGCGCCCGCCCGTAGGAGAACGACAGCTGCCAGGGGTGCGGACCGATCTTGTTGATCGCATCGAGGTTGGCCGTGGCTTCCTCGTCGGCTTGACCGCCCGAGAGGAACACGATCCCCGGCACCGCCGCGGGAACAACCTCGCGGAAGCACGCGATGGTCGCCTGCGCGACCTCGGCCGGGCTCGCCGGGCCACCCGCGCACTTCTTGCCCGGGATGACCATGTTCGGCTTCAGCAACATCCCGTCGAGCTCGACCCGCTGCGCGATCAAGGTGTTGAACACCGTGTGCAACGTCGCGGTCGTGACGGTCGAGCAGCGCTCGATCGAGTGGTCGCCGTCCATCAACACTTCGGGTTCGACGATGGGCACGATGCCCTCGTCCTGGCAGAGCGCGGCGTAGCGCGCCAGCGCCTGCGCGTTCACGTCGATGCAGTACTGCGACGGGATGCCCTCGCCGATGTCGATCACCGCGCGCCACTTCGCGAACCGCGCACCCAGCTCGCGGTACTCGGCCAGGCGGGCCCGCAGGCCGTCGAGCCCGTCGGTCACGAGCTCGTGCGGCGACTTCGCCAACGGCGTGGTGCCCTTGTCGACCTTGATGCCCGGGATGATCCCGGCCTCCTCGAGCACACGCACGAGCGGGCGGCCGTCGGAGGCCTGCTGGCGGATGGTCTCGTCGAAGAGGATCACGCCGCTCACCGCGTCGGACGCGCCCGCAGTCGTGAAGAGCATCTCGCGGTACGCGCGGCGGCGGTCCTCGGTCGAGTCGCAACCGATCGTGTCGAAACGCTTCTTGATCGTGCCGCTGCTCTCGTCGGCCGCGAGAATTCCCTTGCCGGGCCGGACGATCTCGCGGGCGGTCTCGTTGAGCGATGTCATGTCGCTATCCCTTCGTCGCTCGCCTGACGGCGAACGGTACTCGGACTATTCCCACTCGATGGTGCCCGGCGGCTTCGACGTGATGTCGTACGCGACCCGGTTCACACCCGGAACCTCGTTGATGATCCGTGACGAGATGCGTTCGAGCACGTCGTACGGGATGCGCGCCCAGTCGGCGGTCATCGCGTCGTCGGAGGTCACCGCGCGCAGCACGATCGGGTACGCGTAGGTGCGATCGTCGCCCTGCACGCCGACCGTCTTCACGGCCGGCAGCACCGCGAAGCTCTGCCAGATCTCGCGGTACAGACCTGCGCGCTTGATCTCCTCCACGACGACCGCGTCGGCCTGTTGCAGGATCTCGATGCGCTCGGGCGTGATCGTCCCGACGATGCGCACCGCGAGACCCGGGCCCGGGAACGGCTGGCGCCAGACGATCTCCTCCGGCAGGCCGAGCTCCTCGCCGACCGCGCGCACTTCGTCCTTGAACAAGTTGCGCAGCGGCTCGACGAGCTCGAAGTCCATGTCTTCGGGAAGGCCGCCAACGTTGTGGTGTGACTTGATGTTGGCGTTGTCGGTGCCGCCCGACTCCACGACGTCGGGATACAACGTTCCCTGCACCAAGAACCGCGCATCGCCGAGATCCTTCGCGGCTTCTTCGAACACGCGGATGAACAGCTCGCCGATGATCTTGCGTTTGCGCTCGGGGTCGATCACGTCGTCGAGGGCACTGAGGAACCGGTCGCTCGCCTTCACGTGCACGAGGTCGATCGCGAACTGGTTCCGGAACGTGTTCTCGACCTGGTCGGCTTCGTTGCGCCGCATCAACCCGGTGTCGACGAACACGCACGTGAGCTGGTCGCCAACCGCCTTGTGCACCAGCGCGGCGGCGATCGCGGAGTCGACCCCGCCCGAGAGCGCGCAGATCACGCGATCCGTTCCCACCTGCGCGCGGATCTGGTCGACCGCGTGCTCGATGATCGACACGTTGGTCCAGGTCGGCCGGCAGCCGGCGGCGTCGTAGAGGAACGCCTTCAGGATCTCCTGGCCCCGCTCGGTGTGCGCGACCTCCGGATGGAACTGCATCGCGTAGATCCCGCGGTCGCGGTCTTCGATCACCGCGGCGGCCGTGCCCTCGGTGTGCGCCGCGACGACGAAACCGGCGGGGGCGACGGTCATCGCGTCGAAGTGGCTCATCCACACGACTCGCGCTTCGGGGCTGGTGCCGAGCAACAGCGACGACCGGTCGACGGTCAGCGTCGTGCGGCCGTACTCGCCGGCGCCGGTCTTGGCGACCTCGCCGCCGAGATCGCGCGCCACGAGCTGCGCGCCATAACAGATCCCGAGGAGCGGAACGCCGGCGTCGTAGATCGCGGGGTCGATCGCCGGTGCGCCGTCGACGTGCACCGAAGCCGGGCCCCCCGAAAGGATGATCGCCTTCGGCTTGCGCGCGAGCATCTCGGCGATCGGCATCGACCGCGACACGATCTCGCTGTAGACGTGCGCCTCGCGAACGCGGCGGGCGATCAGCTGCGCGTACTGCGCGCCGAAATCGACGACAAGTACGAGATCGTGCTCATCAGAGGTGCTCATGCGGCTGCGACCTCCGGCCCTCGATCGCCCGTGCGGATCAGTCAACGGACCGGGCCTCCGGATCTGCGCCTGGCTCGCTGATCTGTCAGCGGCCCATGCCGACGCCCTGCGACCGTTGGAGCGACTTGCCCTCGGTCTGCAACGCCGGCGCGACCATGACCTCGGCCTTCTGGAATTCCTTCACCGTCTCGTAGCCCGTCGTCGCCATCGACGTGCGCAGGCCGCCGAACAAGTTGAACGAACCGTCGTTGTCGTGCGCGGGGCCCACGAGGATCTCCGCGAGCGTGCCCTTCTGGCCCGCGTTCACGCGCGCGCCGCGCGGCAGGGTGGGATGGAACGTGGCCATACCCCAGTGGTAGCCGCGACCAGGCGCCTCGTAGGCGCCCGCCAGCGGCGACCCGATCATCACCGCGTCGGCGCCGCACGCGATCGCCTTCGCGATGTCGCCGCCGGTGGCCATGCCTCCGTCGGCGATGACCTGCACGTACACGCCCGTCTCGTCGAGGTGGCGGATGCGGGCTCCGGCCGCGTCGGCGATCGCAGTCGCCTGCGGCACGCCGATGCCGAGCACTCCGCGCGTCGTGCACGCGTGGCCCGGGCCCACGCCCACGAGCACGCCGACCGCGCCGGTGCGCATGAGGTGCAGTGCCGTGGAGTACGACGCGCAACCACCGACGATCACCGGGAGGTCGAACTCGCGGATGAACTTCTTCAAGTTGAGCGGCTGGCGCGCCGGGTCGTGCGACACGTGCTCCGCCGACACGACGGTGCCCTGCACGACCAGCAGGTCGAGCTCGGCGTCGAGCACCTGCTTCGAGAACTGCTCGACCCGCTGCGGCGTGAGCGACGCGCACGCGGTGACCCCGCCCGCCTTGATCTCCTTGATGCGCACACCGATGAGCTCGGGCTTGATCGGCTCCGCGTACAGCTCCTGCATCCGGCGCGTCGCCTTGTCGGCCGGGAGCGCGGCGATCTCCTCGAACACCACGTCGGGATCTTCGTAACGCGTCCACAGGCCTTCGAGGTTGAGGCACGCGAGGCCACCGAGACGACCGATCTCGACGGCGGTCGCGGGCGACACCACACCGTCCATCGCGGCCGCCATCATCGGCAGCTCGAACTTGTACGCGTCGACTTCCCAGGAGATGTCGACGTCTTCGGGGTCGCGTGTGCGGCGGCTGGGCACGATCGCGATCTCGTCGAACCCGTATGCCCGCCGACCCGACTTACCGATCCCGATCTCGACTTCCACAGTTCCTCCGGAGCTTCGAGTTCGTCGTCACCAGGCGCGCACCCTGGAGCCGTCGAGGATATCCCCGAGCGGAGTGAGACCCCGGCTCCTGTGTGGGCAAATGGGCGAACGGAGCGAAGAATTCAGTCTTCCGGAAGTGTGTCGGAGGGAGCGGCCGGCGCGTCGGAGGCGTGCTCCGCGGCGTGGGCGACGCGGTCGCGCAGCCACGCGACACCATCGGGCTGCGGCATCGCGTCTTCCCAGCCGCTCATGACACCCTCGATCGCGGCCCGACCGGGTACGACGCCGAGGATCTCGACGCCGAGCTGGTGCTCGGAGACGTGCTGCACGACCATGTCGCCGAACGCGTCGCCGACCACATTGCCCGCAGGCTCGCGCATCACGTAGAGCTCACCCGTGTCCTCGACCCACGAGACGGCGCAGCGACCGCCGGTGTCGCGCCACTCGCGCCCGAACTCGAGCTCGGTCGAGTGCCGGCGGCGCTCGTCTGCCGAATAGAACGCTTCGAGGTCCATCTTCATCTACCGCCGTTCACGACTGATCGGTCACGCGTCGGTCGCCACGAGCCGCGTGAGGAGATCGGTCAGGATACGCGCGGTCGCTCCCCACACCGTCTCGTCGGGCAGCTCGAAGAAGTACACCGACATGTCCCGCTGGAAGCCGTCCCACCGCTCCTCGTGGTAGATGGAGCCGTCGAGCAGGTCGGAAAGGGGCACCTGGAGCACCCGCACGACCTCGGCCGGGTTCGGCGCGTGCTCGACGCGCCGCGTCAGGAACCCCACGAACGGCGTGATCGTGAAGCGGGAGGCGGCCGTGGCCACCCCTCCGAGCCGGGCGACGATCTCCACGACGGCCGGATCGAGCCCGATCTCCTCGCGGGCCTCCCGGAGTGCTGCGGCGCGGAGGTTCGCGTCGACCGCCGGGTCGAGCTTGCCGCCGGGGAACGCGATCTCGCCCTTGTGCGTCGACATCGTCTCGGGACGCTTGATGAACACCACGTGGGTCTCGCCCTCGACCTCGACGAGCGGAACCAGGACGGCCGCCGAGACGCTGTCGGGGACGAGCGAGACCGCGGGCGCGCCGGGCGGCGAGCGCAGGAGGCGGCGCCGCACGTCGTCGAGCGACAGCCGGCGGGCCGAGGCGTCGAGACCGTGCCAGGGCGGCGGCCCGCCGACGCGGAACTCGGCCGGCCGGGGGATCCGCTGTTGGCCCCCGCGCGTCTCCACGAGCTCGAGCGTACTGGTGAGCCCGGACGGCCCGGCGCAGCCGATCGGTCAGGTCGCAGCCGGGCAGTCACGACTGCGAGACTCCGGGTCCGCCGGCTCGTGGACCAACCAAGGAGTGAGGGTGGCCTGGAACTTCGCAGACATGTGGGAGTCGGTGGCGGACGCGCTGACCGATCACGTCGCGCTGGTGCAAGGGAATCGGCGGGTGACGTGGAGCCAGTTCGACGATCGCGCCGCGCGCCTGGCGAGCGCCCTGACCGAGGCCGGGTTACAGCCGGGCTCCAAGGTTGCCTCGTACCTCTACAACAGCAACGAGTACAGCGAAGGCCTGTACGCGACGTTCAAGATGCGCGGCGTTCCCGTGAACGTGAACTACCGCTACCTCGAGGACGAGCTCGCCTACCTGATCGACAACTCCGACGCCGAAGCCCTGCTCTTCCACGGCGTGCTCGGTGACCGCGTCGCGAAGATCCGCGCCCAGGCGCCCAACGTGAAGGCCTGGATCCAGGTCGACGACGGCGCCCCGAAGCAAGACTTCGCGATCGCGTACGAAGACGTGATCGCAATGCACGACCCGATGCCGCGGATCGAACGCTCCGGCGACGACCTCTACTTCCTCTACACCGGCGGCACCACGGGCATGCCGAAGGGTGTGATGTGGCGCAACGAGGATCTCATCAAGGTCCTCGCCGAGAGCGGATACGCCCTCGCGGGCGCGTCGCCTCCCGAGCGGCCCGAAGACGCGGGCGCGGTCGCGAAGAGCGTGATCGACGGCGGCTCGGTGCGCATGCACATCCCGGCCTCGCCGCTGATGCACGGAACCGGCGCTTTCACGTCGTTCCAGGCGATGTTCGTGGGCACCGGCATCGTGACGCTCCGGAACCGTCACTTCGACGCGAACGAGATGTGGCAGACGGTGCAGCGCGAGCGGGTCACCCAGATGGCGATCGTCGGCGACGCGTTCGCCAAGCCGATGGTGCGCGCGCTCGAGGAGGCCGAGGCCAAGGGATCGCCGTACGACATCTCGTCGCTCCAGCTGATCATCAGCTCCGGCGTGATGTGGTCGACCGAGACCAAGCAGGCGCTGATGGCGAGGGGGAACATCATCTGCTTCGACTCACTCGGCTCGAGTGAGGGTGTCGGGTTCGCGGGCTCGATCAACGTGCCGGGCTCGGCGCCCACGACCGCCAAGTTCACGATCGGTCCGAGCACGAAGGTGTTCACCGACGACGGTCGCGAGGTCGTGCCGGGATCCGACGAGGTCGGCATGCTCGCCGTCGGCGGTCACATCCCGATCGGCTACTACAAGGACGAACGCAAATCCGCGGGGACGTTCCGGACGATCAACGGCCAACGGTGGTCGGTCCCCGGCGACTTCGCGCGGGTGGAGGCCGACAACTCGATCGTGCTGCTCGGCCGCGGATCGGTGGTCATCAACTCCGGTGGCGAGAAGGTGTTCCCGGAGGAGGTCGAGGAGGCCGTGAAGCTGCATCCCGACGTGACCGACTGCCTCGTGGTCGGCGTCCCCGACGACCGGTTCGGCGAGGCGGTCACCGCCGTGGTCGCATGCCGCGACTCGGCGACGATCACGGCGACGGAGCTCGGCGCCGCGCTCGGCTCGCTCGCCCGCTTCAAACACCCTCGCAACTTCGTGTTCGTGCCCGAGATCGTCCGCGGACCGAACGGCAAGGCCGACTACAAGTGGGCGAAGGAGCGCGCCGCGCAGCCGACCGACGGCTGAACGAAGAAGGCCCCGGACAGTGCCGGGGCCTTCGGAACCGCGAGGGGCGGTCTTACTTCTTCTCGGCGTTACTTCTTCTTGGCCTTGCCGATCTTGGCGAGCACGTCGCGCGAGCTCAGGATGAGCACGTCTTCACCGTCGACGGTGATCTCCGTGCCCCCGTACTTGGAGTACACGACGGTGTCACCCGGCGTCAGCTCCATGGCGATCAGCTCGCCACTGTTCTCGGCGCGCCGACCCGGACCGACCGCCAGGACCTCGCCCTGTTGCGGCTTCTCCTTGGCGGTGTCGGGGATGACGAGGCCGCTGATGGTCGTCTCCTCGGCCTCGGCCGGCCGTACGACGATCCGGTCTTCCAACGGCTGCAGATTCATCTGGGGCATCCTCCTCGAAGGGGAACCTCGACTGGACTGGGGGTCGAGGGGTGACTGCGGGGTTAGCACTCCCACAGGTCGAGTGCTAACGCTACCAAGCCGCCCGATGCCGTGGCAACCCGGCCCCGAGTTCCCGGCCGGGGGCTACCCGATACGCAGCGCGGGGTAGGCGCCGGACGCGAGCGAGGTCGGGCCGTCGGCTGCGAGCCGCCACCACGCGGCGGACGCGACCATCGCCGCGTTGTCGGTGCAGAGCCCGATGCTCGGGAGGACGACCCGGAGATCGCCGCGCGCGTTCTCGTCGCGCAGGCGGGCGCGCAGGGCCGAGTTGGCCGCGACTCCCCCGCCGATGACCACCGTCGTCATCCTCGGGTCGCGGGCGCGCTCCTCCTCGACGACGCCGAGCAGCTTCGCCACGAGCACATCGACGACCGCGGCCTGGAACGAAGCCGCGACGTCGGCGACGTCGACGTCGGGGTGCTTGCGCACGTAGAGCACGACCGCGGTCTTGAGCCCGGAGAACGAGAAGTCGTGCCCGTCGCCGAGCATCGGGCGCGGGAACGCGATCGCGGCGGGATCGCCCTGCGACGAGAGCCGGTCGATCGCCGGCCCACCCGGATACCCGAGGCCGAGGAACCGCGCGACCTTGTCGAAGGCCTCGCCGGCCGCGTCGTCGACCGTGCGGCCGAGCACGCGATAGCGGCCGTGGTCGTCCATCGCGATCAACAAGGTGTGCCCACCCGAGACGATGAGCGTCACGAACGGCGGCTCGAGGCCGGGATCGTCGACGAGCGCCGCGTACATGTGCGCTTCGTGATGGTTCACGCCCACGTAGGGGCAGCGAATCGCGAGCGCGATCGCCTTGGCCGCACTCACCCCGACGAGCAGCGCGCCCGCCAGGCCGGGCCCGTGCGTCGCCGCGACCGCGTCGACGTCGTGCAGTGTCGTGCCCGCCTCGACCAGCGCCTCGGCGATCACGTCGTTGACGAGCTCGACGTGCGCCCGGCTCGCGATCTCGGGGACCACGCCTCCGTACCGCGCGTGCAGATCGACCTGGCTCGACACGACCGACGAGCAGACGTTGCGACCGTTCTCGACCACCGCCGCCGCGGTCTCGTCGCACGACGTCTCGATGCCGAGGATCCGCATCGTCACCAGCTCTTCGGTCGCTCGAACACGGTGGTGCCGGGCACGCCGCGCTCGAGCCGTTCGAGCAGCGCGAGGTAGTCGGGATCGTCGACGTTGTGCGACCACATGATCAGCGCGTCCTCACCGGTGTCGGCGTAATAGCCCTTGCGGACGCCGACGGCCGTGAAACCGAAACGCTGATAGAGCTGCTGGGCTCCCCGGTGGGAAAGCCGGACTTCGAGTGTGAGCGCGTTCGCACCGCGCGCGATGGCCTCCCGCGCCAACGCGACGAGCATCCGCGTCGCGATGCCCTGGCGGTGCCACTCCGGGTCGACGGCGACGGTCGTGACGTGACCGTCCTCGAGCGACATCATCAGCCCCGCATAGCCGATCACGTCGCGTCCGACTCGTGCGACCACGTACGCGCGCGTCGAACGCAGCGCGAGCTCGCTGACGAACAGCCCGTGCGTCCACGGGGTGGGGTACACCTGACTCTCGATCCGCAACACCGATCGCAGATGGCGGCGGCGCATCGGCGAGATGTGCACCTCCGGCGGCTCGATCAGCTTGCGCGCGGTCGCCACGTCACCCTTCCTTTCGGTCGAACCCGAGCTCGGCGTCACTCTTGCGCAGGTACAACGGCAAGACGCCGTCGGGCCCGCAGAATTCTTCGCGCTCGTAGCGGGCGATCGCCAGTTCGGCGAGCGCGGCGAGGCTCGGCGCGGCGTGCGCCGGGCCCGCGAGATCGACGCGCTCCACGTCGCCGAACAGCTTGGCGAATCGCAGCACGCCGTCGCCGCACAGGAGGGTCTCCTCGCCGCGGGCCTCGAGCTCGGCGATGAGGTCCTCGGGGGAGCCCATCTCGTAGTCGGAGGCGCGCTGCACCCCGCCCGGCACCGCGCGATACAGCGCGTAGTAGAGCTCGTTGCGGCGCGCGTCGATCGCGGGAACGATGAGCGTGCGGGCGTGCCGCAACGGGTACGCGAGGAGATCCAGGCTGGGGACCGGGATCATCGGCACCCGCAGGGCCTGGGCCAGGACCTTGGCCGTGGTCACGCCGACGCGCAGCCCGGTGAACATGCCGGGACCGACGTCGACGGCAATCGCCGAGACGTGATCCAGCGGCACGCCGAGTTGCTCGAAGCAATACTGGATGGCCGGCACCAGGCGCTCCGCGTGGCGGGGCGGACCGTCGTCGGCGTGGCCACCGAGCTCGACCCGACCGAGCATCCCGTCTTCGGACGCCACTACCACTCCGACGCGCCGCGTGGCGGTCTCGATCCCGAGCAACAGCATCAGCCGCGCGTCCCGTCGTCGATCAACTTCTCGACGAGCTCTCGCCGCTCGTGCCAGCGCGCGCCGTGGTACGTCAGTTCCAGCACCCTCTCGTTATCGGCGGCGCCGGGCTCGATCCGCACAACCAAGTGCTCGGTCGGCACCAGGTGCTCGATCCGGTCGCCCCACTCCACGACGGTCACCCGGCCGTCGTCGACGAGCTCGTCGAAACCGAGGTCGTAGAGGTCCTGCACGCGTTCCAGGCGGTACACGTCGACGTGCGCGAGCCGGACCCGACCCTCGTACTCGTGGACGATCGTGAACGTCGGGCTGGTCACCGGCTCGTCGACGCCCAGACCGCGAGCCAACCCCTGCACGAACGCCGTCTTGCCGGCCCCGAGCTCACCCATGAGCAGCACGAGATCACCGGGCTCGAGGACGCCGGCGAGCGCGGCGGCGAGCGACTGGGTGTCGGCCGGGGAATCCGTGTGGAAGGTCATCCGCGGGCGTCGTCTCCGACTCGCGCGAGCACGCGCTTGACCCGCACGAAATCGGCACGCGACTCGGCCAGGGACTTGCCGCCCGACCGCAGGACCGCCGACGGGTGAACGGTCGGGAGCAAGGTCGCGTGGATACCCGCCCGTACGAACTCGAACTCCTTGCCGCGCAGCTTCGTGATGCCCTCTTTGGTGTCGAGCAGCAACTTCGTCGCGAAATTGCCGAGCGTCACGATCACGCGCGGTCGGATCAGCTCGAGTTGGCGATCGAGCCACGGCGCGCACGCCTCGATCTCGTCGGGCTGCGGATCCCGGTTGCCCGGTGGCCGGCACTTCACGACGTTCGCGATGTACACGTCGTCACGGGTGAGGCCGATGCCCTCGATCAGTTGAGTCAGCAGTTGGCCGGCGCGGCCCACGAACGGCTCCCCTTTCAGGTCCTCCTGCTCGCCGGGGCCTTCGCCCACGAACAGCAGATCCGCGTCGGGCCGGCCGACGCCGAACACGACCTGGGTGCGGCCCGCTGCGAGCTTGCACAGCCGACAGTCGGCCGCCGCGGTCGCGACGTCGGGGAGCCGGTCGCCCGCGGCGTGTGCGGGATGCGGGGATGCGTTGGACGAGTCGAGTGACACGGCACTCCCCGGTCGGGACCGGTCGATGCTACCGGGGCGCGACACGAATCGCCTCGGCCACGACATCGGCGGTCGCGACGCACAGGCGATCGAGATGGGCGGTGACCGCGCCGGTCGCGAGCGAGATCGCGAGATCGCCGTCGAAGCGGGTGTGGGCGGGGTGCAACGCCCGCGCGAGCCCGTCGTGCGCGTGCTGGGCCAACAGCCCGCACGCGGCCTTGTCGCACACGGCGTCGGTCACGACCACGACCAGGGTCGTGTTGGCGCCGTGCTCCGCGGCCCCCGGTTCCTCGAACGGCGCGTCGGCGGGGAACGCCGGCGCATCGCGCGGTGCGGTCGAGCCCGCGAGCACCGTCCCGTCGGCGGCGACCACGTCGCCGACCGCGTTGACCACGGCGAACGCGACCACGTTCGCGTCGCCGACCCGCGCCGCGGCCGCGCCGAAACCGCCCGCGACGGCGTGCGCACGGCCCCGCCACTTCCCGACGGTCGCGCCCCGGCCCCCGCCCACGCGGCCGGTCTCGGTCGACCCGCCGACCGCCGCGAGCGCGGCCGCGTACCCCTGGTCGGCGCCGGGCGCCGCTCCCCGCGAGTCGACGAGGTCGAAGACGCACGCGGCCGGCACGATCGGCACCGGCCCTGCGGCGGTCGGGAAACCCCGGCCCCGCTCGGCGAGGAACCGCATCACCCCATCGGCGGTCGCCAACCCGAACGCCGAGCCGCCGGACAGGACCACGGCGTCGACCCGCGTCACGGTCCGGCTCGGCTCGAGCAGGGCGACCTCCCGCGAGGCCGGCGCCCCGCCGCGCACCTCACCCGCGCCGACGGTGCCGTCGGGTGGGAGCACGACGGTCACGCCCGTGCCGTCACCCGTCCAGTGGCCGATCCGCAGGCCCGCGATCGGTATCGCGAACACGTGCGTCAGCGCGCGACGTCGATCGCGCCGGAGGCCGCGCGCCCGGCGCCCACCTCGCGCGCGAACTCGACGATCAGCCGGTTGAGCTCGTCGGTGCGCTCGAGCATCAACATGTGCCCGCCACCGGGAAACACCTCGAGCCGGGCGTCCGGGATCAACCGGGCGATCAGTCGCGCCTGCGCCGGCGGCGTGAGGACGTCGGCGGTCCCGACGACGACCATCGTCGGGACACGGACCTTGCGCAGCTCGGCCGTGAGGTCGAGGCCCATCAGCGCGCGCGGCGCCTCGAGTCGCGTTTCGGGCGGGCAATCCCTCAGCATCTGCCGAGCGAGCTCGACGTGGCTCGGATGGGGGTTCCGGCCGAATCCCACCCGGGCCATGAGGAAGCCGAGGTTCGGCGATGACCACATCCAGCTCATGTCGGGCGCGTGGTTCGTCAGCTGTTCGATGCGGTTCTTCGTGCGGGTCGATTGCGATCCGAACGGGGTCTTGGCGAGCGTGGAGAGCAACACGATGCCGGCAACCCGCTCGGCCGCGATGTCGGGGAAGCGCGTCACGAACGCCTGCACGGCGACTCCGCCCATCGAATGACCGACGAGCACCGCGTCCCGTAGATCGAGACCTTCCAGCACCGTGCGAACGTCTTGGGCCAACGTCTCGAGCGAATGCCCGGCGCTCCCGACCACCGACTGCCCGTGGCCGCGGTGATCGAACGCGATCGTGCGGAAACCCTCTCGCGGGAGCAACTCGAGTTGGTGGAACCATTCGCGGATCGAATTGGTGACACCGTGCGACAGGACGATCGGCGGCCCTTCGCCCGACTCGACGAGGTAGAGCGAGCCGCCGTCGAACGCGTCGAGCCGGCGGTCGACGTACATCGGCGCGTCGAGCGCCCGCGCCGCGTCGCCGTCGGGGCGGCTCCGCAGCCGGCCCGCGAGCAACCGCTGCCCCGCGTAGCCGGCGCCGGCGAGCCCGCCCGCGGCGCCGATCGCGATCCCGGCGATCTTGGCGATCGTGCCCGGGCTGCCGATACGGCTCATGGCCCGTAGACGCGGGGCACGCGGGGACCGATACCGCAGACGATCGTGTAGGCGATCGTGCCCATCGCCCGCGCCCACGACGCGGCGGTGACCTCCTCGTCGCCCTGACGCCCGATGAGCACGACCTCGTCACCGACCTCGACCGGGAGATCCCCGACGTCGAGCATCAGCTGGTCCATCGTGACGGTGCCCGCCATCGGGCACCGGCGGCCGCGCACGAGCGCCACCCCGCCGTGGTGGGGAAGCTCTCGCGGCACGCCGTCGGCGTAACCGATGGGCACCGTCGCGATGCGACTCGGGCGGGAGGTCTCGTAGCGCAAGCCGTACGACACGCGCGCACCGGCCGGTACCGACTTCACGTGCGAGACGCGCGCCTTCACCGACATCGCCGGCACCAACTCGACCCGACCCTCGAGCTCGTCGGCGGGCGCGAGCCCGTAGATCCCGATGCCGACCCGCACGAGGTCGAACCGCGCGGCCGGCCAGTCGAGCGCGCCGGCCGTGTTGCACGCGTGCACGATCCCGGTCGGGAGCCCGTGAGCCCGCAACGTTGCCAGCACGTCGTGGAAGCGCGCGAGCTGCTCGGCCGTGAACTGGTTGCCGGGCTCGTCGGCCGCCGCAAGATGCGTGCACACGCCGGCGAGCTCCAACTCGTGCCGATCGACGACCTCGGCCGCCAGATCGACGGCTTCGTCGACGCGGCAACCAACACGATGCATGCCCGTGTCGACCTTCAGGTGCACCCGCAACCGATCGTGTGATCCCCGATCGGCCACCGCCTTCGCGAGCGCGTCGATCCCGGCGAGCGTGTACACGACCGGCGTGAGGCCGTAGCCGACGACGCTCGCCGCCGCTTCGGCGACGGGCTCCGACAGCACGAGAATCGGCGCGTCGATGCCGGCTTCGCGCAGCTCGATCCCCTCTTCCACCAGCGCGACCCCCAAGGCGGCCGCCCCGGCTTCGAGCGCCGCCCGCGCGACCGGCACCGCGCCGTGCCCGTAACCGTCGGCCTTCACGACCGCGAGCAGCTGTGCCGGCGCGCAGTGCTCGCGCAACGCGTGCACGTTCGCGCGCACCGCTCCGAGATCGATCTCGGCCCACACGGGCCGGTAGGCGCTCGTCACGCCCGCGCCGAAGCGTTCGGCTGCATTCACGTCTCCCACGGATCGTGTCGGGTCCGCAACACTTGAAGCGTACGGGGTAGGGCGCTCACCAGGTCGGAAGCAACGACGTCGGGGGCGGTTGCGGCCGCCTCCGCCGCCCGCCCGTGCACGTACGCGCCGGTCGCGGCCGCGTCGAAGGGCTCGACGCCCTGGGCCAGCAGTCCTGCGATCACGCCCGTGAGCACGTCTCCGGTGCCGGCGGTGGCGAGCGCGGGACCACCGGTGCGATTCACGATCGCGCGGCCATCCGGCGCGGCGACGACCGTGCCCGGTCCCTTCAGCAACACGATCACGTGCAGTCGCGCGGCCAGCTCGCGCGCGTCGCCGACGCGATCGTCACCGACGGGCCGGCCGGCAAGACGCGCGTACTCGCCCGCGTGGGGAGTGAGGATCGCGAGCGGCAAGCCGGCTGCATGGCGCGCCGACAACGCTGATGGATCGACTGCGATCGCGTTGAGCGCGTCGGCGTCGACGACGACGCTCGCGTCGGCCTCGGCGACGATCCGGCGGACGGCGGCCTGCGTGGTCTCCTCGCGACCGAGCCCGGGACCGATCGCGAGCGCCCGGTAGCGGGATACCTCGTCGAGCACCGCAGCCACGGCGCGCTCGTCGAGCGCGCCGCTCGGCGTCGCGGTGAGCGGCCGCGCCACGAGCTCACGGCCCGAGACCTGCGCGGCGGCGTCGGGACCGGGCACCGCACACACGACCATCCCCGCACCGCAGCGGAGCGCGGCGGTTCCCGCGAGCAGCGGCGCACCGACCATGCCGTTCGATCCGCCGACGACGAGGCAGCCCGACGACCACTTGTGCGACTGCGCGGCCCGCCGGGGCAACGAAAGATCGCGCACACCGAGCACCGCGAGCTCCGACCGGCCGCCAACGTCGATGCCGATGTCGACCACCGAGACCCGGCCCGCGAAGCTGCTTCCCGGCTCGAACAGCAGGCCGGGCTTGAACGCCGCGAAGCAGATCGTCTCGTGCGCGCGCACGGCCGTGCCGGAGACCACCCCGGTGGCGCCGTCGACACCCGAGGGGATGTCGACCGCGAGCACTCGGGCCGTCGCCGCCTTCAGCGCGAGCGCGACCATCTCGGCGTCGTCTGCGAGCCGGCCGCGAAAACCCGTGCCGTACATCGCGTCGACCACGAGATCCGAGCGGTCGAACGCGCGGCGGAGCTCGACTGCGCCGAAACCATGTTCGAGGAGGAGCTCGTCGACGCCGACGCCCGCGCCCCGCAGGATCCGCGCCGCGACTCGCCCGTCGGCTCCGTTGTTGCCCTTGCCCGCCACGACCGTCACGCGCCGGCCGTACGCACCCCCGAGCATGCGCCGCGCGTGCCTCGCGACCGCGCCTCCTGCCCGTTCGATCAACACCGGCTCCGGCGTACCCGCCGCGATCGCGTGCTGGTCGGCCGCGGCCATCTCGGCCGGCGTCAGCACGGGTTGCATCAGGCCACGCGCCGCGCTGCGATCGGCGTCGCCACTCGTGCTACTTCCAGTGCTCGGCCAGACTCACGACCGGTTCGGTCAGCAGCTCCACCAGGCCGATGGTTCCGAGCACGTCGTCTTGCATGACCGGCTCGAACTCCGTCACCTGGTCGGCGATGGCGCGGTAACGATCGCGGTAGCCCTCCAACACCCGGCGCGCCTCGTCGGCGCCCAGGCGATCGAAGATCCGCACGTGCAGCAGGGTGATACCCGTCGTCTGGTTGCCCTTCACCTCGGGCACGTGAACCAGCACGCGCTGGTCGTAACCACGCGCCACGGTCACCAATCGCTCCACCGCAACCCGGTGCTTGGTGCCGCGCAGCGCCGGATGCTCGGCGGTGCGGGACGGGATGTCGCGCGCGATCCCGCCGCGGTCGACGACCCGGATCGTCGCGTCACCGCGCGGATCGCCCTCGATGCGGTAGCGCGTCCAGCCGATCACCGACTCGACCGCGCCGTCGAGCGCGACCAACGTACGCAGCGTCGCGTAGTTGAAGCTGTCGCGAGCCGCGCCGGTCGCGAGCACCTCACGCACGAGCGCGACCCGGAGCAACGTCTCGTCGGAGCGGGAGATGCCGACGGTGACGGTCTTGGCCTGGTGCTTGATCGCGTCGACCGGGCGCGTCAATTCCTCGATGGCTTTGGTGAGCGCGTCGGTGAGGTCCTGGATGACCACACTCGGCGTCCCGACCTTGCCGAAGTCGACCTGGTAGGCATCGAGGTGCGCAACACCCGTCGCGTAACGCAGCATCGACGCGAGCTGCACCGCAGTGCGCGCTTCGAGGCTGCCGTCGTAGTTGCCGGCGCGCAAACCGTCGAAGAAGCGTTGGGCGAGCGGCTCGAGATCCCCGACGATCGACGCGAGTGGATCGTGGTCGAGCGCGGCCGGCGAGCCGACGAGCGCCTCCATGCACCCGCGCGCTTCGCGCAGCGGGCGGGCCGAGGCGTCGATCGCGAGCGCGGCCTCGTAGCCGAACAGATGGCCCGCCAGCGCGCACAGCACGAATGCCAACGACGAGTTGACCCTCGGGACCGGAATCATCTCGGTCGCGACCGACATGAAGCGGGTCTCTTCGTCGTCGGCGATCACGATCGGCGCGGCCTTGTGCGCCCGGTAGATCGCGACCTCCTTGGCAACGTCGTCAGCGTTCGAACCGTGCAGACCGGCTGCACAAACGAGGATCATCGGCTCCGACGAGAGGTCGATGTGCTTCTTGTCCTCGGTGACGTCGCACGCGATCGCTTTGTAACACAGCTCCGAGAGCTTGATCCGCAACTCGTGCGCCGCGGTCTGGTTGACACCGTTCCCCACGATCGCCCACGACCGACGCGACAGCGCGTGCCGCTGGGCCGCGAGCGCGATGGCGGGCCGGCGCTCGAACACCTCGCGCATCGCCGCCGGCAGCTCGCGCAGCGCGGTGAGCAGGTCGCTGCGATGGGCGCGATCGGCCGCCGAGTCGGCGCCGAGCTCGGTTGCGAGTCCGAGCGCGAGCAGCACGCCGGCCGCCAACTGCGCGTAGAACGCCTTCGTGGACGCGACGCTCATCTCCACGTCGCGGCCGTCGGAGGTGTAGAGCACGCCGTCGCTCTTGTCGACCAGGTCGCTCTGGCGCCGATTGACGATTGCGACAACGACCGCGCCCCTCGATCGCGCGAGGTCGACGGTGCGGTTCGTGTCGGTCGTCGTGCCCGACTGGGAGATCGCGACGACGAACGCATCGCTCATGTCGTCGGCGAGCTCGAAGCCGGAAAGCTCGGTCGCGGTCAACGCCTCGACCGGCACGGAACGCGAGACGAGCGCCTCCCGCAGCACCCGGGCCAGGCTCTGCCCGGCCACGTGGGCGCTGCCCTGACCGATCACGAGCACCCGGCGGATCGTGCCCGCTCGGAGCCGGTCGAGGATGGCAGGCGTGAGCGTCTCCGACGGGAGCCGCACGTCGAGCCGGCCGTCGCGCTCGACGATGCGCCCGCGCAGTGTCTTGCGGAACGAGTCGGGCGACTCCGCCATCTCCTTGAGCAGGTAGTGCGCGGCGTTGCCCCGTGCGACGTCGCGCGTCGTGATCTCGGGCGTGTGCAGCTCGGCCTCGCTCACCGGCAGCGGCCGACCGTCGTACGACTGACGAGCCAGACCGCTGACCGAGCCGGCTTCGCGCGCGTCCACCACGACGATCTGACCCTGCGACGCGGGATTGCCGGGCTCGAGCATGGTCTCGCCGTCGAGGCGCAGGAACCGGTCGCACTCCTCGACGACACCGTACGGCTCGCTCGCGACCACGAAGCAGTCGTCGCCGAGGCCGACGTAGAGCGCCTGACCACTTCCGCGCAGCGCCAGGAGGATTTGATCCGGGTTCGCGCCCGCGATCGCCCCGATCGCGACCGAGCCCTCGAACGACGCGACCGTCGAACGGAACGCCTCGACGCTCTCGACACCGGACGCGATGCGGCGGGAGACGAGCGCCGGGATGACCTTGGCGTCGGTGGTGATCTCGGGCGGGAGCCGCAACGACTCGAGGGCCTTCAGGTCGGCGTAGTTGTCGACGTCGCCGTTCAGCGCGGCCGTGACGTACGGGCCGGTCGAACCGATCTCCTCCTGGTTGAGCGGGTGCGCGTTCGGCTCGGAGATGATCCCGATGCTCGCCCAGCGGGTGTGGGAGAGCACCGCGGTGCGCGCCGTGTCGGAGCGCAGCGCGATCCGCAACAAGTCGTCGTCGCGGATCTGGGCGCGCAGGCGGGCCGTGTTGTCGCCCAGCTCGCCGATCTCGGCCGCGGTCTTGTAGACGAACGCGAGGTGACCGTCGGCGACGCGCACCGAGCCCGACGTGAACAGCGGGTCGGACGCGCGGTCGGCGATGAGCCGGGCGACGTCGGCGTCGTGGAGATCGAGGTCGTGACCGGCGACGAGCACGTGCAGCCCGGCGGAGTCGCGGCCGCGAACCTCGAGCCGATCGAGCGCCGAGAGCGCGACCTGTATCGAGTGGTAGCCCGCGAGCGCGCCGAGGCCGAGCGGACCGCGGGCCGCGAGGTCTTCGACCGCGCGAGCCGTCGCGAGCCGGTCCCATTGGAGCGCCCACACCGCGTCCTTGCCCGCGATGAGCGCGGCGTTGCGCGCCTCGATGTCGTCGGCGTCCTGCGTGGCGGCGCCGGCCGCGTCGTCGAGCTGATGCTCGATCGCCACGAGACATTGCGCGAGTTGGGTGGCACGGTGGTCGAACGCGGCGCTCATCACCGGTTCGGCGATCAGCGCTCCGGCGGCCAGCGGGCCCCGCAACGCCCGGGCGACGGCCTGCACCGTGGCCGCGGCCTCGCGCAGCGCCCCCGCGTCGCGGTCGACGTCAGGGGCCGACAGGCGTGCGACCGCCGCGTCGAGCTCGTTCAGCAGGGGCGCGAGCTGGGGCGGCGCGCCGGTCAGGGGGCGCCGTACGACGGCGATAATTCCGCACATAGGGGTCACAGTGTAGAAGCGCCCCGGACCCTTCCTTGACCGTTCGGCCTCCTAGACGGCCTCGAGCGCGGCCCGCACCCGAGCGGCCGCGGAGGCGGCTTCGGCTTCGGTCGGCGCCTCCACCATCACGCGTACGACGGGTTCGGTTCCCGAGCTGCGCACGACGAGGCGGCCCCGGTCGCCGAGATCACCCGCGACCTCGCGCACGGCCTGCTGCACCCGGGGCAGCTCGAGGTCGACGCCGGGCGCGACCCGCACGTTCACGAGCACCTGCGGCAGGCGGGTCATGGCCCCGGCCAGCTCCGACATCGGGACGCCGCGCCGGGCCAGCAGGTCGGAGACGATGAGTCCGGTGAGCACGCCGTCGCCGGTGGTGGCCAGATCCGCGAAGACGATGTGGCCCGACTGCTCGCCGCCGATCGCGAGGTCACGAGCGGCCATCGCCACGATCACGTTCCGGTCGCCGACGGGGGTCTCGACGATGCCGACACCCGCGGCGGCCAGTGCGCGCCGCAGGCCGAGGTTCGACATCACGGTGACGGCGATCGCGTCGTTGCGCAGCATCCCGCGCCCGTGCCAGTCGAGCGCGGTCATGACCATGAGCTGGTCACCGTCGACGAGCTCGCCGTGCTCGTCGACCGCGAGCACGCGGTCGGCGTCACCGTCGAGCGCGAGCCCGAGGTCGGCGCCGTGCGCTCGCACCGCGTCCTGCAGCGACTGCGGGTGGGTCGAACCGCAGCCGGCGTTGATGTTGCGACCGTCGGGCGCGGCGTTGATCACGTCGACGCGTGCGCCCGCGGCCGCGAACGCGCGCGGCGCGAGCTCGGACGCCGCGCCGTTGGCACAGTCGACGACGATGTGCACGCCTTCGAGGCGCCGGCCGTCGAGCGCACCGAGCAGGTGCTCCACGTACGCGTCGAGGTCCACGGTTCGAGCCGGCGCGGCCACCTCGGTCGGCGGGCGCGGCGCGGCGGCCGGCGCGTCGAGCTGCACCTGGAGCTCGACCTCGATCGCCCGCTCGACCTCGTCGGCCAGCTTCCGGCCGTCGCCGCCGACGATCTTCACGCCGTTGTCGTTCCACGGGTTGTGGCTCGCCGACACGATCGCCGCCGGTACGCCGGTGCGTTGGGCGAGGAACGCGATCGCCGGCGTCGACGCGACCCCGAGCGACGTGACCCGCGCGCCTTCTGCTGCGAACCCGCGAGTCAGGTCGGCGTCGATACGCGGCCCCGACTCGCGCGTGTCGCGGCCGATGAGGAACTCGTCGGCGCGGATGACGCGTGCGGCCGCCCGCGCGAGCGCGAAGACGAGGGCAGGCGTGAGATAGGTGTCGGCGTCGCCGCGAACACCGTCGGTGCCGAACCGCAGCACGCGCGCTCCGGGATTACCGCTTCGAGTACTGCGGAGCCTTGCGGGCCTTCTTGAGGCCGTACTTGCGGCGTTCCTTCTCGCGCGCGTCACGTGCGAGGAGACCGGCTTTCTTCAACGCGGGCCGGGTGTCGGGATCGAGGGCGATCAGCGCCCGGGCGATCCCGAGCCGGATCGCGCCGGCCTGGCCGCTCACACCGCCGCCGTCGAGGGTGGCCTCGACGTCGTAGACCTCTTCGGTCTGGGTGAGGCGCAGGGGCTCCTTGGCGATCACCTGGTGGGTGAGGATCGGGAAGTACGTCGCGAACGGACGGCCGTTCACCGTGATCTTCCCCGTGCCGTTGCGCACACGCACGCGCGCGATGGCTTCCTTGCGCCGACCGGTCGTCTGGATCAGAGGCTTGGGCAATGTCGTCCTTTGAGCTCGGCGTCAGGCGCTGGTGCGCGCCCGCGAGCGCGCCGGCAATGGATGGTCGACCGGCTGTTGTGCCGAGTGCGGGTGCGTCGGACCGCCGTACACCTTCAGCTTCTTCAACATCTGCCGGCCCAGCGGACCTTTCGGAAGCATGCGCCGCACCGCGAGCCGCACGACCTTCTCGACGTCGCGCGCCATCATGTGCTCGAGGCTCTCCGTGCGGATACCACCCGGGTAGCCCGTGTGGCGGTGGTACAGCTTGTCGGTGGCCTTCTTCGGGTCGATCGCGAGCTTCGACGCGTTGATCACGATCACGTGGTCGCCGGTGTCGAGGTGCGGGGCGTAGATCGGCTTGTGCTTGCCGCGCAGGAGGGTCGCGATCTCGGTGCTCATGCGTCCGAGGACCGCGCCTTCGGCGTCGATCACGAGCCAGCGCCGCGTGATGTCGGCGGAGCGGGGCGAAAACGTGCGCAACGTGAACAACTCTCTTCGGTGGGTGCGGGGCCGGTGACGCGGCCATCCGGCGGGCATCCGGCGAACGAGCCAGGATAGCGGGCCCCGCCAGAAGATGGGAAACCCGCCTAATCTCCCCTCTTGTGACCAGCGCCATCACGAACACGCCGCACCAGATCGCCGACGAGCACCGGGAGGCGGCCGATCGGGCGCTCGAGGTGTTGCTCGACCCGGCCCTCGAGCCGATCGTCGACATGGTGCTGACCCACCGCGACGGCCGCTACGAGGCCCTCGCCGCCGGCGGCCGGGTCACGTTCGAGCGCACGCCCACGGGAGCGTTCGTCGAGGTCGACCACGCGGGCCGCAATCCCCTCGCCGACCAGTCGACCGACCGGTTCGTCGGGCTCGAGAACGAGCGCCGCAACCTCCATCCCCACCGCGACGTGAACGCCTACCCGTTCGCGTACGAGCAGACCGCCCAGCTCTTCGACGCACCCGCCGCGCCCGACCTGTGCGTGATCCACTCGGCCGCCCACAACTGGGCCGACCAGGGCGGTCACCTCGGCGAGCACGGCTCCATCGGGATCGTGCAGGCGCGGGCCCCGATGGTCATCGGCGGCAAGGGCGTGAAGTCGCTCGGCGTCATCCCCAGCGCGGCCCGGCTCGTCGACACCGCCCCCACCATCGCCGCGTTGCTCGGCTGCGCGCCGCGTCCCGACGGCAACTACGTCGCGGTCCAGGACGGCCGGGTGCTCACCGACGTGCTCGATCCTTCCGAGCGTCCGAGTCATGTCGTCGCGTTCCTCTTCGACGGCACGAACTCCAACGTCCTCTACGACATGTGCGCACGCGGCGAAGCACCCAACGTCGCGCGCATCATCGAGATGGGTGTCGCCTTCGGACACGGCGCGATGTCGTCGCTGCCGACCGTCACCCTCGCCAACCACACGTCGATCATCACCGGCGCGCATCCGGGGCATCACGGCATCCTGAACAACGCGTGGTTCGACCGCGCGACCGGCGAGCAGGTCATCACCAACTCGCAGGCCACGTGGCCGTGGAGCATGCAGCATCTCGCGCCGGGCATCGAGTCGATCCACGACGCCGTGCACCGAACCTGGCCCGACGCCTTCACCGCGTCGGTCAACGAGCCGTGCGACAAAGGCGCGAGCTACTCGACCTTCGATTACTTCCGGCGCGGCGACGTGCCGCCGATCCCGAAGGATCCGTTCGGGCTGCCGCACACGACCGAGCGGTTCGTCCGGCCGTCGAAGGACTACTCGTGGTCGTCGGTCGTCGACCACATGGGTCTCGACCAGGCGCTCGGCATCCTCGCCGGCCAGTACCGCGACGAGAGCTACCCGCTCCCCCGGTTCATGTGGTGCAACTTCACGCTCACCGACTCCGCGATGCACGAAGGCGGACCGCACTCGGAGATGGCCGCCGCGTCCGTGCGCGACACCGACGCGCGGGTCGGCGCCATTCTCGGCGCGCTCGAGCAACGCCGGGTGATCGACGACTGCGCGTTCGTGCTCGTCGCCGATCACGGGATGGAAGAGACCGACCCGTCGTGCACCGGCGACTGGGACGTCGCCCTGCGCGAAGCGGGCGTCAAGTCACGTGACGAGGCCTACAGCTTCCTGTATCTCGGCGTTTGACCGCCGCCCGGCCGCCCATCGCGGTCCGGATCCCGCCGCCGCGGCTCGCTTACCATCTTGGCCGGGGATTGCGCCGTCCGGCGGAGCCGGCGCCCATCCGGGAGGTTCGCATGCGCAAGTGGGTCGCCTCGTGCTCGGTCGTGATGATCGCCGCCGGCGCGCTGGCCGCGTGCGGGAGCAGCGGCAGCTCGAAGGCAACCAACCCGTCGGAGACGACAAATCCCGGCGGGGCGTCGTCACCCTCCGACAGTGATCTCGCCAAGCTCGTCACGAACGCCGGCAAGCAGAAGTTCAAGCTCACCTACGTCGACGGCAGCGGCGCCAGCCAGATGTACGAGCAGGACGGCAAGGGCAACAGCGTGTCGGGCAGCGACGATTCGCTGACGTTCGCGACTGCGACCTCCATCGTCAGCTGCGACAAGAGCTCCGGCGCCTACCAGTGCACCGAGACGCCGGCGTCGCAGGGCAACGCCGCCAGCCCGTTCTCCGGGATCGTGACGGCGGTCCAGTCGCAGTTCACGGCGCTCGGCGGGCACTTCGGCAGCCGGTCGTCGAAGACGATCGCCGGTCGCGACGCGGAGTGCGTGACGTTCTCGCAGGACGACCTCGTGGGATCCGCGGCCCAGGTCAGCTACTCCGGGTGCATCGACAAGCAGACCGGCGCCACCCTCGAGGTCGCGGTCGACGACGCGGGCAAGAAGACCACGAGCCTGCTCGTCACGAAGTTCGAGGAGCCCGGCCCTTCCGACTTCACGCCCCCCGTGACACCCTCGACGTACGCGTCGAGCCTTTCGATCACGCTGCCCGTGAACTCGGGCGGCAGCTGACCCCGCGACGGCCCTTCAGTATCCGACTTCCCAGAGGCACAGCCCGCGCGCGGGTGCCATCTGGCCCGCCGCGTTGCGGTCGCCGCCGCGGAGCACGGCGAGCAGCTCGCCGGGCCGGCGCTTGCCCGTGCCGACCTCCACGAGCGTTCCGGTGATCGCCCGCACCATCTGCCAGCAAAACGCGTTCGCGCAGATCTCGTAGCGGAGCACGCCGTCGCCCTCGTCGACCCAGCGCGATTCCAACACGCGCCGCGTGAGCGACGAACCTTCCGCGCCCTTGCGACAGAACGCCGAGAAGTCGTGTTCGCCCACGAAGACGTCGGCCGCGAGGCGCAACGCCCGGAGATCGAGCGGGTCGGCGATCCACCAGACGAATCGATCGCGGAACGGATCCGCCACCGGTCGGTTGAGGATCGTGTAGCGGTACCGGCGCCAACGCGCGCCGTGGCGCGCGTCGAATTCCGGCTCGACCGTCTCGCACGATCGCACGACCACCTCGGGCCCGAGCATCGAGTTGACCGCCGACTGCAGGCGCCACTCGTCGAGCCCGGGCTCCGTCGCGAAGCTCACGACCTGTCCCCACGCGTGCACGCCGGCGTCGGTGCGGCCCGCGCAGGTGAGCTCCACCTCGTGGCGCAGGACCTTGGCGATCGCCTCGGCCAGCACACCGCCGACCGTCCGCACACCGGGTTGGTTGCGCTGCGCGGCAAACCCGCTGAACTCGGTGCCGTCGTACGCGACGACCATCTTCACTTTTGCGGGCTTCACGCTCGCGGGTGTCACCTTCGCGGGCCCGGTGTCGGGGCGGGCCGCGTCGAAGAGAGTCACGTCACGCGCTGCGACCTACACGAATTCGATGCGTGCCATCGGCGCGTTGTCGCCCGGGCGGGGCCCCAGCTTCAAGATCCGCGTGTAACCGCCGTTGCGGTCGGTGTAGCGCGGGCCGATGTCGGCGAACAGCTTGTGGGTGACGTCCTTGTCGTGGATCGTCGACACCACTTGCCGCTGCTTGTGCACACCGCCGACCTTCGCCTTGGTCACCAGCTTCTCGACGTAGGGCCGCAAGGCCTTGGCCTTGGTCTCGGTCGTGGTGATGGCTTCGGCCTCGATGAGGTGCGCGGCGAGGTTGGCGAGCATCAGGCGCTGGTGCGCGGCGCTCTTGCCGAACCGCTTGCCCTTCTTGGGTGCGGGCATCGTTACTCCTTTACCCGCAACGACAAGCCGCGCTCGTCGAGCTTCTCGATGACCTCTTCGAGCGACTTCGAGCCGAAGTTCGTGATCGCGAGCAGATCGTCCTCGCTCTTTTGCACGAGCTGTCCGATCGTGTCGACCCGCGCCCGCTTGAGGCAGTTGCGGGGGCGCTCGGAGAGGTCGAGCTCCTCGATCGCGAGGTCGAGGTCGGGCGACGTCGAGGTGGGTGAAGCGACCTCGCCGAGCTCGAGGCCCCGGGGCTCGTCGGCCAGCTCCGCGACCAGCTCCACGAGCTTGCGCAGCGTGTCGCCGGCCGAGGCCAGCGAGTCGCGCGGCGTGATCGAACCGTCGGTCTCGATCTCGAGGTTCAGCTTGTCGAAGTTGGTGGCCTGCTCGACACGGGTCGGCTCGATCGAGAACGACACGCGGCGCACCGGCGAGAAGATCGCGTCGACCGGGATGACACCGATCGTGACCGTGCGCTTGTTGCGCTCGGCCGACAGGTAGCCGCGGCCCTGCTCGACAGTGATGTCGAACGCGAGACGACCGGTCGCGTTCACCGTCGCGATGTAGAGGTCGGGGTTGAGGATCTCGACGTCGGAGGTGGTCTGGATGTCGCCGGCGCGCACCTCGGCCGGGCCGCGCTTGTCGAGCCGCAATGTCACCGGCTCGTCGGAGGTGCAGCGCAGCACGAGGTCCTTGAGGTTGAGGATGATGTCGGTGACGTCTTCCTTCACACCCTTGATCACGTCGAACTCGTGGAGCGCGTCGTCGAAACGCACCTGGGTGACGGACGCGCCGGGAATCGACGAGAGCAACGTGCGGCGCAGGCTGTTGCCCAGGGTGTGGCCGAAGCCGGGCTCGAGCGGCGCGATCGTGAAGCGCTGCAGGTTGCCTTCGACTTCGCCGGCCTCGATCTCGGGACGCTGGATGATCAGCATGTAAGGCCTTCTGTTCGGTATGGCTGGTATTCGGGGGCGTCTGGTTACTTGGAGTAGAGCTCGACGATGAGCTGCTCGCGCACCGGGATCTCGATCTGCTCCCGGAGCGGGAGATCGCGCACGGTCACCTTGAGCTCACCCGGCACCGCGTCGAGCCACTGCGGCACCGTGCGGTCGAGCGTGTCGATGTTGTGGCGCACCACGATCATGCGGCTCGCCTTCTCGCGGAGCTGCACGACGTCGTCCTTGCGGAGCGTGTACGACGGAATCGTGACCCGCTTGCCGTTGACCGCGACGTGACCGTGGCGCACGAACTGACGCGCCTGGTTACGGCTCGACGCGTAACCGGCGCGGAACACGACGTTGTCGATGCGAAGCTCGAGCAGGCGCAGCAAGTTCTCGCCCGTGACGCCCGGCATCTTGTTGGCCTTGTTGTAGATCAGCTTGAACTGCTTCTCGAGCAGCCCGTAGATGCGGCGGCACTTCTGCTTCTCGCGGAGCTGGAAGAGGTACTCGCTCTCGCGGATGCGGCCTCGCCCGTGCATGCCGGGCGGGTACGGCCGACGCTCGATCGGGCAGCGCATCGTCTCGCACTTGGTTCCCTTGAGGAACAGCTTCATGCGCTCGCGCCGGCAGAGCCGGCAGACCGGACCCGTGTAACGACCCATCAGACCCTCCGCCGCTTCGGTTGGCGGCAACCGTTGTGCGGGATCGGCGTCACGTCCTTGATGCCGACCACCTCGATACCAGCGTTCTGGATCGACCGGATCGCGGTCTCCCGACCCGATCCGGGACCCTTCACCATCACATCGACCTTGCGTACGCCGTGATCGGCCGCGCGCTTGGCCGCGGCCTCGGCCGCGAGCTGCGCCGCGAACGGCGTGCTCTTACGAGAGCCCTTGAACCCGACGTTGCCCGACGACGCCCACGACAGCGTGTTGCCCTGCTGGTCGGTGAACGTGATGATCGTGTTGTTGAACGACGACTTGATGTGCGCCACGCCGTACGTGACGTTCTTGCGTTCTTTGCGCTTGGGCCGGCGTCCGCCGGCGGCAGGCTTCGCCACTGATCAATGCTCCGATGCTCGTTGCTTACCTGCGGGCGCGCTTCTTGCCGGCGACCGTCTTCTTCGGGCCCTTGCGAGTGCGCGCGTTCGTGCGGGTGCGCTGACCGTGGACCGGGAGGCCCTTGCGGTGGCGCAGACCCTCGTAGCACCCGATCTCCATCTTGCGCTTGATGTCCTGGGCGATCTGGCGCCGCAGGTCACCTTCGACCTTGACGTTCTGGTCGATGTAGGTGCGCAGCCGGGCGACCTCTTCCTCGGTCAGGTCGCGCACGCGTGTGTCGCGCGACATGCCCGTGGAGTCGCAGACCTGCTGTGCGACCGTGCGGCCGATGCCGTAGATGTACGTGAGCGAGATCTCCAACCGCTTCTCGCGGGGGATGTCGACACCGGAGATACGAGCCATCGTGCTCCTCAGCCCTGGCGTTGCTTGTGGCGCGGGTCACTGCAGATGACGCGCACGGCACCATGCCTGCGGATCACCTTGCACTTGTCGCACATCTTCTTCACCGAAGGTCGGACCTTCATCGAGCTTCTTTCTTTGCCGTCACCCGGTCGGGGACGAGCAGGTTCACTTGTATCGATAGGTGATGCGGCCCCGCGCCAAGTCGTACGGCGTGAGCTCGACCTGCACCTTGTCGCCGGGGGCGATGCGGATGTAGTTCATGCGCATCTTCCCGGAGATGTGTGCCAGCACCTTGTGCCCGTTCTCCAGCTCGACACGGAACATGGCGTTCGGCAACGGCTCCACGACCGTGCCTTCGACCAGGATCATGTCGTCTTTGGGCTTGACCAGAGCGAGTCACCACCTCAACGCTGAACGGAGTCCGAGCCGGTTCGTTTCGGTGGACGGAGTCCACGGAATCGAGGGCTGGACCGAGGGCGCGCCGAACGGGCATTCGGCCGACCGGTAAGAATACCCGAGAACCCCCTGAAACCCCAAATACTGGCCCTGCTGGCTATTTCTCACGGGAGCTAGGCGCAGATCCGGAGGCCCGGAGGCGCTGAGAAGCCGTACGGGCGATCGAGGGCCGCGGGTCGCAGCCTCAAAAGCATGTCAGGATCTCGGGGCCGTGCTCGGTGATGGCCACGCTGTGCTCGAAATGCGCCGATCGGCTGCCGTCGGCCGTCACCACGGTCCAGCCGTCGTCGAGCAGGCGGGTGGTCCGGCGCCCGGCGTTCAGCATCGGCTCGATGGCCAGCACCATGCCCTCCCGCAGGCGCATGCCACGGCCGGCGGTGCCGTAATTGGGGACGTCGGGCTCCTCGTGCATCGCGGTGCCGATCCCGTGCCCCACGTACTCGCGCACGACGGAGTAGCCGCCGCCGTGGGCGACGCCCTCCACCGCGGCGCCGATGTCACCCAGCCGCGCACCGGGCGCCGAGACCGCGATCGCGGCGTCGAGCGCCGCCTTCGTGCACTCGAGCAGCCGCCGGGACTCGTCGTCGACGGCGCCCACGGGGATCGTGATCGCGGCGTCGGCGTGCCAGCCCTCGATGATGGCGCCGCAGTCGATCGACACGATGTCGCCCTCGTCGAGCACCCGGTCGCCCGGGATCCCGTGCACGATCACCTCGTTGGGCGAGATGCAGGCCACCGCCGGGAAGCCGTGGTAGCCGAGGAAGTTCGACCGCGCCCCCCGCCGCTGCAGCACCTCGCGCGCGGCGGCGTCGAGATCGCCGGTGGTGGCGCCGGGCTTGGCTGCGAGCGTGCAGACCTCGTGCATCTCGGCGACCACTCGTCCGGCGCGGCGCATGTGCGAGATCTGGTCCGCGGTCTTGCGCAACACCATGTTCAAGCCCGGCGCACTAGATGTGCATGCGGCGGGCGTCGACAACCTTGACGAGCCGCTTGAACACGTCGTCGCCGTCGCCGATGCCGCTCACCTGCGCGAGCACGTCGCGCTCGCGGTAGTACTCGATGATCGGCACGGTCTGCTCTTCGTAGAGCTGGAGCCGCCGGTCGATGGCCTCTTCGGTGTCGTCGTCGCGTTGGACGACCCGGCCGCCGCAGGTGTCGCAGGTCCAGTCGACCTCGGGCGGCATGTTCACGTGGTACACACGCTGGCAGCTCTCACAGACGCGCCGGCCCGCGAGCCGGTCGAGCACGATGTCGCGGGGCACGTCGAGGTTGATCGCGAGGTCGAGCGGCCGGCCGTCGAGCACGCGGTCGAGCTCCCGCGCCTGGTGCTGCGTGCGCGGGAAGCCGTCGAGCACGAAACCGTCGCCGAGCGGACCGCCAGGCGACAGGCATTCCTCGATGACGCCGACCACGATCTCGTCGGGCACGAGCTCGCCCGCGTCCATGAACCGCTTGGCCTCGAGTCCGAACGCGGTCCCCTGCGACGCCTGGGCGCGAAAGATCTCACCGGTCGAGAGATGGGCCACCGAGTAGTAGTCGCCCAGGCGCGCGGCCTGGGTTCCCTTGCCGGCACCTTGCTTGCCGAGCAGCACGAGGCGCGGCAACGCCTGACTCCCGCTCAGCTCAGGAATCCTTCGTAATTGCGCATCATCAATTGACTGTCGATCTGTTTCATCGTCTCGAGCATGACGCCCACGGTGATGAGGATGGAGGTGCCGCCGAACGGGAACTGCGTGATGTTCCAGAACTTCAGCACGAACATCGGGATCAGCGCGATGACCATGAGGAACAGTGCGCCGGGCAACGTGATGCGGTTCAACACTCTGGCCAAGTATCGCTCGGTTGGCGGTCCGGGGCGGATGCCCGGGATGAAGCCGCCCTGCTTGCGGATGATGTCGGCCTGCTGGGCCGGGTTGAACGCGATCGCCGTGTAGAAGTACGCGAAGAACAGGATCAGCGTTCCGTACGCGGCGATGTAGAACCAGCTGAGGGTGTTCTGTCCGACGAGGTTGTTGTTGATCCACGTCTTGGCTCCGTTCCAGGGGAGCACGGTGGCGAGGATCGCCGGGAACGAGAGCAGCGAGCTGGCGAAGATCACGGGGATCACCCCCGACTGGTTGACCTTCAACGGGATGTAGGTGCTCTGCCCGCCGTACATGCGCCGGCCGACGACGCGTTTCGCGAACTGCACGGGTATGCGCCGCTGGCCCGACTCCACGGCGACGATGCCGAGGATCATGAACAGGGCGATGATGATGATCACGGTGAACTTGAAGCTCCCGGCCTCCGAGAGCACCGACCCGCCCTGGAATGGCAGCCGGGAGACCACGGAGGTGAAGATCAGGATCGACATGCCGTTGCCGATGCCGCGCTGGGTGATCAACTCCCCGAGCCACATCACGAGGGCCGTACCGGCCGTCCACGTGAGGATGATGAGCCCGGCCTTGAACGCCGTGAAGTTCTTGATCAGGATCAGGCCGGCGGGCAGCTGCGCGAACGACTGGCCGAGGAGGCCGCCCTTCCCGCTCTTCAGCACGAACACGAGCGCGGTCGACTGCATCAGCGCCAGCGCGACCGTGAGGTAGCGCGTCCACTGCGTGATCTTCTTCTGCCCGGTCTGGCCCTCGTTCTGCCACTCTTCGAGCTTCGGGATCACGACGCCGAGCAGCTGCATGATGATCGACGAGGTGATGTACGGCATGATCCCCAGCGCGAACACCGCGGCGCCCGTGAGCGCCCCGCCGGAGAACAGGTCGAGGAACCCGATCGCGCCCGTGGGCGCGGTCTTCTTCAGCTCCGCGAGCGCGTGGAAGTCGACGTATGGGACCGGGATGTATGACCCGATCCGGAATACGAAGATGATGAAGATCGTGAAGAAGATCTTGTTCCGGAGGTCGGGGACACGGAACATGTTTCGCAGGCGCGAGAGCCCAGACATGGGGCTGACGACCTCCTGTCGACGCGGGAATGCGAGTGTAGCTACCGGTTGGTGAGTGCGTTCCCTCGGGCCGGCGGGCGCCGGTCACCCCAGGGAGCAGGGATCACTTGGGTACTGCCGCCCGCCGCCTCGATCGCGCGCACAGCTGCTTCCGAGAACCCGTGCGCGCGCACGGTGAGCGACTTCGTCAACTCGCCGCGCCCGAGCACCTTGACCAGGCCTCTCTTGGCCACGAGCCCCTGCGCCCGCAGGGTGTCGGGGGTCACCTCGGCGCCCGCGTCGAACATCTCGAGGGTGTCGAGATTCACCACGTGGTACTCCACGCGGAACGGGTTGGTGAAGCCCTTCGATTTCGGGGTGCGGCGGTGCAGCGGGGTTTGACCGCCTTCGAACCGGGGCGACACCGTGTTGCGGGCGCCCTGACCCTTGCTGCCGCGACCGGCCGTCTTGCCGCCCTTGCCGCCGATGCCGCGCCCGACGCGACGGCGGGCGCGCTTCGCGCCCGGATCGGGCTTCAAGTCATGGAGCTTCATTGGATCTCCTCCACCCGCACGAGGTGCGGGACGCGAGCCAGCATCCCACGGATCTCGGGTCGGTCGGGCAGGTCGTTGGAAGAACCGATCCGGCGCAGCCCGAGCGCGCGCAAGGTGCCGCGGTGCTTGGGCTTGGTGCCGATGCGGGATTTCACGAGGGTCACTCGTAGCTGAGTCATGGCTATGCGACTTCCGTGATCTCGTGCTTGCCGGCCCGCTCGCGCTCGCGGTAGGCGTTCAACATTCCCTTGGTCGAGACTTCCTCGGCCGACTTGCCCCGCAGCTTCGCGACGTCGTCGGGTCGGCGGAGCGAGTGCAGACCCTGCATCGTCGCGCGCGCGACGTTGATCGCGTTCGCGGACCCGAGCGACTTGGCCAAGACGTCGTGGATGCCCGCCGACTCGAGGATCTGGCGGGCCGCGCCGCCGGCGATCACACCGGTACCCGGCGCCGCCGGCTTGAGCATCACGCGCGCCGCGTCGTGCTCACCCATGACCTGATGGGTGATCGTGGAGCCGGCGAGCGGTACCGCGAACAGGTTCTTCTTCGCCTCTTCCATGCCCTTTTGGATGGCGGCCGGGACTTCCTTCGCCTTGCCGTAGCCGAGGCCGACGTTGCCGTTGCCGTCACCGACCACGACGAGCGCGGTGAACGAGAACCGCCGGCCGCCCTTGACGACCTTGGCGACTCGGTTGATGGCGATGACTCGCTCGTCGAGCTGACCTTCGGGCATGAGTTCCTCTCAGAGCTGCAATCCGGCTGCGCGCGCACCGTCGGCGACGGCGGCGACGCGGCCGTGATACTTGAATCCTCCGCGGTCGAACACCACGGTGGTGACGCCTGCGGCCTGCGCGCGCTCGGCGACGAGCCGGCCGACCTGCGTCGCGGCGCCGACGGTACCCGTCGAACCGCCGCGCACCGCGGCCTCCATCGTGGAAGCGCTCGCGACCGTGCGGCCGGCGATGTCGTCGATCGCCTGCGCGTAGATGTGCTTGTTCGACCGGAACACAGCCAGGCGCGGGCGCTCGGCGGTGCCGAGAACCTTTTTGCGCACACGACGGTGACGCCGGATGCGGTGTTCGGCTTTGGTGAGACCCATCTCGCAATCCTGGTTTCTTGGCCTGGTTTCTTGGCCTGGTTACTTGGCGGACTTGCCGGCCTTGCGCAACACGCGCTCGCCGGCGTAGCGGATGCCCTTGCCCTTGTAGGGCTCGGGCTTGCGAAGCTTGCGGATGTCGGCCGCGACCTGGCCGACGAGTTGCTTGTCGAACCCGCGAACCGTGACGCGCGTGGGTTGGGGGACCTCGAAGGTGACGCCCGGCGGCGCTTGCACGTGCACCGGATGCGAGAAGCCGAGCGCCATCTCGATCTTGTCGGGACCCTGCGCCTGGGCGCGGTAGCCGACCCCGACGATCTCGAGCTCCTTCACGAAGCCCTCGGAGACACCCGTGATCATGTTGGCGATCAACGTGCGCTGGAGGCCGTGGAGCGAGCGGTTGCCCCGCGTGTCGTCGGCGCGCTCGACCAACAGCCCGTCGTCGTTGCGGGTCACCGAGACGCCGCCCACGAGGGTGTAGTCGAGCTCGCCCTTCGGGCCCTTGACCGCGACGCGCCCCCGGTCGATCGACACGTCGACGCCGTTCGGGATCGTGATCGGCTGCTGTCCGATGCGAGACATGGGGACTCCGTTACCAGACCTGGCAGAGGACTTCGCCGCCGACCTTGCGCTCGCGCGCCTCACGGTCGGTCAGCAAGCCCACGTTCGTGGACAGGATGGCGATGCCCATGCCGCCGAGCACGCGCGGCACGCCGTCGGCCTTCGAATAGACGCGCAGCCCCGGGCGCGAGACGCGCTTGAGCCCGGAGATCGTGCGGCGCCGGTCGCTCGAGTACTTCATCCGGATCGTGAGCCGCCGCCCCGGGCGGCCCGGCTGGTCGTCGACCTCGTACCCCGAGATGTAGCCCTCGCGCTCGAGGATCTTGGCGACGGCCTCCTTCAACTTCGAGGACGGCATCGGCACGTCGTCGTGGAAGGCCACGTTGGCGTTCCGGATTCGGGTCAGCATGTCGGCGATCGGATCGGTCATCGTCACAGCAGGACGCCTCCTCGCGGAAGGTGCGCGTTCACCGGCATCACCACGAGCTCTTCGTCATGCCGGGAACCTCACCCGCGTGCGCCATCTGACGCAGGCACAACCGGCAGAGACCGAAGTCCCGGTACACCGAGCGCGCGCGTCCACAACGCCGGCAGCGCGTATAGGCCCGAACCTTGAACTTGGGCTTCCGCTGCTGCTTCTGGATGAGAGCCTTCTTTGCCACAGATTCACCCCTGCCCATCACGGCTGAACGGGAAACCGAGCGCACGCAACAACGCGCGTCCCTGGTCGTCCGTCTCCGCCGTAGTCACGATCGTGATGTCCATACCCCGGACCGAGTCGATCCGGTCGTAATCGATTTCGGGGAACACGAGCTGCTCGGTGAGACCGAACGTGTAGTTGCCGTGTCCGTCGAACTGCTTCGGCGACATGCCCCGGAAATCGCGAATACGCGGGATCGCGAGGCTCACCAGCCGGTCGTAGAACTCCCACATGCGGTCGCCGCGCAGCGTCACCTTGGCGCCGATCTCGTTGCCTTCGCGCAGCTTGAAGTTCGCGATCGACTTCTTGGCCTTGCGCACCGAGGGCTTCTGGCCGGTGATCGTCGTGAGGTCGGTGACCGCGCCGTCGAGCAGCGAACGCTGCTGGGTCGCGCGCCCGACTCCCATGTTCACCACGATCTTGGTGAACCGCGGGACCTGCATGACGTTGGTCAGCCCGAGCTCATCTTTGAGCCGAGGCTTGATCTCGTTGTCGAAGCGGGTGCGCAACCGGGGCCGCTCCACCGTGGGCGTGTTGGCCGCCATCAGATGTCACCCCCGCAGCGCCGGCAGATCCGGACCTTCTTGCCGTCGTCGCCGAAGCGGTAACCGACTCGTGTCGCACCGCACTTGTTGCACCACAGCGCGACGTTCGAGACGTGGATCGGCATCTCCTTGTCGATGATGCCGCCCTGCATCGTCGCCCCGCGCGGCTTCTGGTGCCGCTTCACGACGTTGATGAGCGCGGTCGACGTGACGATGACCTTGTCGCGCGCCGGCAGCACCTGCGTGATCGTTCCGCGCTTGCCGACATCCTTGCCGGACAGCACGACGACGTCGTCTCCCTTGCGCAGCTTCACGGTTACAACACCTCCGGCGCGAGCGAAACGATCCGCATGAACTTCCGGTCGCGCAGCTCACGGCCGACGGGGCCGAAGATGCGCGTACCGCGGGGTTGCATCTGGTCGTTGATGAGCACGGCCGCGTTCTCGTCGAAGCGGATGTAGCTGCCGTCGGGACGGCGCTTCTCCTTCTTCGTACGCACGACGACGCACTTCACGACGTCACCCTTCTTCACCGACGCTCCGGGCACGGCATCCTTGACCGCGGCGACGAACACGTCGCCGATGCTCGCATAGCGACGACGCGTGCCGCCCAGCACCTTGATGCAGAGCACCTCGCGTGCACCCGAGTTGTCGGCCACTCGGAGCCGGCTCTCCTGTTGGATCATCGGGCACGCTCGAGTACTTCCACGACGCGCCAGCGCTTCAGCTTCGAAAGCGGTCGCGTCTCGCTCACCCGCACCCGGTCGCCCTCGCGCACGTCGTTGGCCTCGTCGTGCGCGTAGAGGTGCTTCGTACGCTGGACCGTCTTCTGGTAGCGGCGGTGCCGCACCCGGTCGACGACCGCGACTACCACGGTCTTGTCCATCTTGATCTGCACGGCGATGCCCTCACGGACCTTCCGGCTGTTCGATCTCGGTTCCGGCGCGTCGTCCGCCATCACGTGTCCTCTCGCATCGCCTCGTGCGCCTCGATCTCGCGCTGGCGGCGCAGGGTGTGCATCCGTGCGATCTCGCGTCGAGCCAACGGGAGGCGGGTCGTGTCGTCGAGCTGGCCCGTCGCGTGGCCGAAGCGCAGCTTGAACAGCTCGTCCTTCGCCTCGGCGAGGCGCAACTCGAGCACGTCGTCGGTCAGCTCGCGTAGCTCTCGGGCATTCGTCATCGCTACGCCTCCTCCTCGCGCATGATGAACCGGGCCTTGATCGGGAGCTTGTGGATCGCCAGGCGCATCGCTTCGCGTGCGATCGGCTCGGTCACACCCGAGAGCTCGAACAGCACGCGCCCGGGCTTCACGACGGCCACCCACTGCTCGGGGTTGCCCTTGCCGGAGCCCATGCGCGTCTCGGCCGGCTTCTGGGTGACGGGCTTGTCGGGAAAGACGTTGATCCACACCTTGCCGCCACGCTTGATGTACCGGGTCATCGCGATTCGAGCGGCTTCGATCTGGCGGTTCGTGATCCAACCCGGGTCGATCGCCTGGATCCCGTACTCGCCGAACGCGAGGCGCGTGCCACCCGTCGCGTTGCCTCTCAACCGGCCGCGCTGCTGCTTGCGGTGCCGGACCTTGCGGGGCATGAGCATGGTTAGTCCTCACCCCCGCGGAAGTGCGGCGTCTCGTGGTGCTCGCGCGTGCGGCGCTCGATCTCTTCTTCTTCGGCCAAGAGGCGCTCGAGCTCGGGATCGGCCTCACCCAACAACGGCTTGGCGGTCGCGGCGTCGTCGTCGCCTTCGGTCGTGGGCGTCACGCCGCCCGCGCCCTCGTCGGTCGCGTCGGGCCGGCGGCGACCGCCACCCGCGCTGACGACACGCCGGCCCGGGCCCGCGGTCTCTCCCACGGCCATCGCGGCTTCCTTGGCGATCTTGTCCTCGACCGCGCTCTTGTACGGGAGGATGTCACCCTTGTAGATCCAGACCTTCACACCGATGCGGCCCAGCGTCTTCGCTTCGGCGAGGCCGTAGTCGACGTCGGCGCGGAGCGTGTGGAGCGGCACGCGACCTTCGCGGTACCACTCCTTCCGGCTCATCTCGGCGCCGCCGAGCCGACCACTGCACTGCACGCGCACGCCGAGCGCGCCCGCCTTCATCGCGGTCTGCACTGCGCGCTTCATCGCCCGGCGGAACGAGACGCGACCACTGAGCTGGTCGGCGATGCCCTGAGCCAGCAGCATCGCGTCGACTTCGGGTTGCTTGATCTCTTGGATGTTGAACTGGATCTTCGGGTTGCCGCTGATCTTGCGCAGGCCCTCGCGCAGGCGCTCGGCCTCGGCGCCGCGGCGACCGATCACGATGCCCGGGCGCGCGGTGTGCACGTCGATGCGCAAACGGTCACGGGTGCGCTCGATCTCGACCCGGCTCACCGCGGCCCGCTCGAGCTGCTTGCGCAAGTAGTCGCGGATCTTCCAGTCCTCGATGAGGAACTCGGTGTATTCCTTCTTGTCCGCGATCCAACGCGATTTCCAGTCGGTGGTGATACCGAGCCGGAACCCGTAGGGATTGACCTTTTGACCCATCGTTACTCCTCGCCGGCTTCGTCGGCGACGTCGGTACTGCCGGCTTCGGTCGTGGTGGTGTCGTAGGGCGCGAGGGCCTCGGACACGGCCGAGGTGTCGTCGGTGGTCACGTCGTCGACAACCGGCTCGTCGTGGTCATGATCGTGGTCGTGACCTTCGTGATCATGATCGTGATCGTGCTCCGGAGCGGCCTGCTCGCGCTGGCGCGACCTGCGCACGCGCTCCGAGCGGCGGCGCTGGGCAGTTGCCGCACCGCGACCGCTCGCCTCCTCGCGCCGGCGGCGCTCCTCGAGCACCTCGGCCTCGTAGCGCGCCAGGATGATGGTCATGTGCGACGAACGCTTGCGCACCCGGAAGTAGCGCCCGCGCGCACGCGCCTGACCCGACTTGCGGGTCGGGCCCTCGTCGCACCACACCCGTGCGATGTACATCTCGTCGGCCGGGAGGTCGCGGTTGTGCTCCGCGTTGGCGACCGCGGAGTCGAGCAGCTTCAAGACGCTGTCGGCCGCGTCCTTCTGGCACAGCTGGAGCACGCGGATCGCGTCGTCGACGGGGAGACCGCGTACCAACTCGAGCACCTGGCGGATCTTGTAGGGCGAGACCGGCAGGTACCGCACGGTCGCGCTCGCACTCGGGGTTTCCATCTCGATCGCCATCAGCGTCGCACCGAGCGTTCCTGGCCGGCGTGGTAGCGGAACGTGCGCGTCGGCGCGAACTCGCCGAGCTTGTGACCGACCATCGCCTCGGTGATGTACACCGGGACGTGCTTGCGCCCGTCGTGCACCGCGATGGTGTGGCCGACCATGTCGGGGATGACCGTGGAGCGGCGCGACCAGGTCTTGATGACCTTGCGGTCGCCCGCCGCGTTGACCGCGGCGACCTTCTCGGCGAGATGGTCGTCGACGAAGGGACCCTTCTTGAGACTGCGGGGCATCGGTGACTACCTCCGTGCGCCGCGCGTACGACGCCGGCGAATGATGAGCTGATCGGAGGACTTGCCCTTCCGACGCGTGCGACCTTCGGGCTTGCCCCACGGCGACACGGGGTGGCGACCGCCGGAGCTCTTGCCCTCGCCGCCACCGAGCGGGTGGTCGACCGGGTTCATGGCAACGCCGCGCGTGTGCGGCCGCTTGCCCTTCCAACGATTGCGACCGGCCTTGCCGATCGAGATCAGGCCGGCCTCGCTGTTGCCGACGGCGCCGACGGTCGCGCGGCAGTCGATCGGCACGCGCCGCATCTCGGTGGACGGCAGGCGGAGCGTGGCGAACACGCCCTCCTTGGCGATGAGCTGGATCGCGGCGCCCGCGCCCCGGCCCATCTTGGCGCCCGCGCCCGGCTTCAACTCCACGTTGTGAACCGTGGTGCCGACCGGGATGTAGCGCAACGGCAGCGCGTTGCCGACCCGGATCTCCGAGCCCTGACCGCTCTGCACGACGTCGCCGACGTTGAGCCCGGCCGCGGCCAGGATGTATCGCTTCTCGCCGTCGTAGTAGTGCAGGAGCGCGATGCGCGCGTTCCGATTCGGGTCGTACTCGATCGCCGCGACCTTGGCGGGCACGCCGTCCTTGTTGCGCTTGAAGTCGACGAGGCGGTACCGCTGCTTGTGACCGCCACCACGGTGGCGCGACGTCATGCGCCCGTACGAGTTGCGCCCGCCGCTCTTGGGCTTCGGCTTGGTGAGCGACTTCTCGGGCTTCGACTTCGTGACCTCGGAGAAGTCCGAGGCCGACTGGAATCGGCGCCCGGCGCTCGTCGGCTTGCGTTTGCGGATCGGCACCGTCAGCTCCCGAAGATGTCGATGGACTCGGCGCCCGCGGCGAGCGTGACGATCGCTCGCTTGTTGGTCGCGCGGGTGGCCCACGCGCCCGACGAGCGGTTGCGCTTGCGCTTGCCCTTGCGGTTGATGGTGCGCACCTTCTCGACCTTGGTCGCGAAGAGCTCCTCTACCGCCTTGCGGATCTCGATCTTGTTCGCGTCGTGCGCGACCACGAACGTGTACACGTTGTCGTCGAACGCCGAGTACGACTTCTCCGACACGACGGGCTTGATGATGATGTCGCGGGGGTCCTTCACGCCGCTCCCACCTCGTTCGGCTCGGCGGCGTCGGCCGCGCCCTCGCCGCCGGAAAGGCGGGCCACGATCGCCTCGAGCGAGGGCTGCGAGAACACGACCCAGTCGTTGAGCAACACGTCGTAGGTGTTGAGCTCTTCGGGGAGCAGGATCTGCACCCGCTCGCCGAGGTTGCGCAGCGACTTCCACACGGCTTCCTCGGTGCGGAACAGCACGACGAGCACACGCGGGTTGCGCGCGAAGCCACGATGGTTGGTCTTGCGCTTCTCACCCTCGCCGGGCTCGGGTGTCTGCGCGGCCGGCTCCTTGCGGATGTTGCGCAGGCCGAGCGCGGTCAGCAGCTGCACGCCGGCCTTCGTGCTGGGCGCGTCGAGTGCCCAGTCGTCGACGACGATGACCTTGTTCTCACTTGCCCGATCGGAGAGCGCGCTGCGAACCGCCAGGCGCACCATCTTCTTGGGTGTGCGCTGGGTGTAGTCGCGGGGGTGCGGACCATGGGCGACGCCGCCGCCCCGCCACTGCGGTGCGCGGATCGAACCTTGACGGGCACGACCGGTGCCCTTCTGCCGCCACGGCTTCGCGCCACCGCCGCGCACCTCGGCGCGCGTCTTGGTGCTGTGCGTACCGGCCCGCTTGGCCGCGAGCTGTGCGGTCACGACCTGGTGCATGACCCCGACGTTGGGCTCGATCCCGAAGATGTCGTCGGGCAGCTCCACCGTGCCGCCGCTGGAGCCGTCGGCCTTCTTCATAGTGAGGGTGCTCACGCGCGCACCTGCGCTTTCACGGCGCTGCGTACGAACACGAGTCCGCCGGACGGCCCCGGGATGGAACCCCTGATCAAGAGGAGGCCCCGTTCGGCGTCGCCTTCGACGATCTCGAGGTTGAGCGTGGTCACGCGCTCGTGGCCCATCTGACCCGCCATCTTCATGCCCTTGAACACACGCGCGGGAGTCGCGCAGGCGCCGATCGATCCCGGGGAACGGTGCTTCTTGTGGTTGCCGTGCGACGCGCCCTGGCCGGAGAAGTTGTGGCGCTTCATGACTCCCGCGAAGCCGCTGCCCTTGCTGATCCCGGTGACGTCGACCCGCTCGCCGGCCGCGAACACGTCGGCGGCGATCAGCTGGCCGAGCTCGAACCCCGAAAGATCGTCGACCCGCAGCTCGGCGAGATACCGCTGGGGCGGACCACCGGCCGCCTTGAGGTGACCGAGCTCGGGCTTGTTGAGTCGGGACGCTTTGGTCTCGCCGAACGCGATCTGCACCGCCGAGTAACCGTCGCGCTCCGGCGTCCGGAGCTGCACGACGCGACAAGGCCCGGCCTCGATGACGCTCACCGGGATCACCCGGTGGGCGTCGTCGAAGACCTGGGTCATGCCGAGCTTGCGGCCCAGGATTCCTTTTTGCGGCATCGTTCGCCCTTGAGGAGAGTTTTCGGCTCGAGGAGTTCTGACTCACGCGAACGCTCCGCAGGGAATCCCGGCGGAGCGTCAGATCGGTTGTGCCGCGCGGTTCCCCATGGGTTGGGGCCTGCGCGGGCCTCGGTTGACTACGCGGACGGCCCGAGGCTGGGGGGCGTCACGCGTGGACCGCTCGAATGCGGTCCGTAGAGCCCGGTGATATTAGCGCCTCGCCCGGCCCGGCGCTAATGAACCGAGGGGTCGCGGCCCACTCGGGGCGCCGGCCGCCGGCCTCAGCTGGCGAACCCGACCGGAGAAACAGCTTGGAGCGTGAACATCAGCGGCAACCGGTCGGCGCCCTCGACCAGGCGGAATTTGCCGTCGTCGCCTTGCACGAGATGGTCGAGCGCCTTCCACTCGCACTCCCGGTGCTCGCGGAGAGCGGTCACGGTGAGTCCCGCGTCGATCACTGCCTGCACGATCTCGCCCAGACCGTGATTCCACTGGTACTGCCCGGGAGACGCCACAGGCGGGCCGTCGGTGTACGTCCGCTCGTGGTGGCCGAACTGCGCTTCCGCCTCGAAGTAGGGCTCGACGACGGAGAGCAGGTCGTCGGTGCGCCGGTAGTCCATCGTCAGGAGCATCGGGTGCGCGTCGCGGAGGTAGAGCCGCCCGCCGGGGCGCAGCAGTCCGGCCACGACCCGCGCCCACCCGGCGATGTCGGGCAGCCAGTTGAGCGCGCCGACGCCCGTGTACACGAGATCGAAGTCGGGGCCGAGCACCTCGGGCACGGCGTAGAGCTCGGACTCGACGAAGCGTGCGTCGATCCGGCATTCGCGCGCCAGCTCGCGCGCGACGGCCAAGGCGCCCGGGGAGAAGTCGACGCCGGTGATGCGGGCGCCGAGGCGAGCGAGCGAGACGGTGTCGGTGCCGATGTGACATTGGAGGTGGACTGCGTCGAGACCCGTGAGGTCGGCGAGCGCGGACCGGTCGTAGGTGACCACCGGGCTCAGCCGGTCGGGATCGGCGGCGAGACCCGCGAGGTCGTACTCATCGGAAGCGGCGTGCACGGGCACGCGCGACTCCCAGTTGCGAAGGTTCTCGGCCCGGTGCTCGTCGAGATGCTCGATAGCGCCGAAAGCTAGCCTGGCGCCGATTTCTCCGTGACTTGCGAGGGGGTTGCCGTGCCGACGTACATGGACCGCCACGACAACGTCGAGGTCACCCCGGAAGAGCTCGCCGGCGCCCACGCGCTCGACGTGGAAGTACAGGCCAAGCACGGCGTCAACTATCTGAGCTACTGGTACGACCCGGCCGCCCGCTCGGTGTTCTGTTTCGTCGACGCTCCGAGCAAGGAGGCGGCGGAGGCGGTGCACCGCGAAGCCCACGGCTTGACGGCCACCCAGATCATCGAGGTCGAGGGTCAGACGGTCGTGAACTTTCTCGGCCAGCCTCCCTCTCGTCCCGTGGGTGAGCCCTACACCGAGAGCGCGTTCCGCACGATCTTGTTCACCGACATCGTCGGGTCGACCGACCTCACGCAGCGCCTGGGCGACGACGCCGCGATGCAGCTCGTTCGTGCGCACGACGCCATCGTGCGCCGTGAGCTCGCGGCGGTCGGCGGCAACGAGGTGAAGCACACGGGCGACGGCATCATGGCATCGTTCGCTTCGGTCGCGCGGTCGATCGAGTGTGCGATCGCGATCCAACGCGCGCTCGATGCGCACAGCAGCGACGCGGAACACCCGATCCGGGTGCGGATCGGAGTCAGCGCCGGCGAGCCCGTCGCCGAGCACGACGACCTCTTCGGCGCCGCCGTCCAACTCGCGGCGAGAGCCTGCAATCACGCGGCGGCCGGCGCCATCCTCGTCTCAACGGCCGTACGCGAGCTCTGCGTCGGCAAAGGCTTCACCTTCGAGCCAAGAGGCCCCTTCGAGCTCAAAGGCTTCGCCGACCTCATCCCGCTCTACGAAGTCGTCTGGGAAAACGCGTAAGCGCGCAGCGCTTTCCTTCGTCCCTTTCCCCTCCCACGAGCGCAGCGGCGCGCCAAACGTGAGCGAGTAGGTAGGTCAGGCGAGGCCGAACAGTTGCTTCGCCAAGCGCAAGCGCAGGCGTGGCAGTTCGGCCCGCCTGATCCGCCTGCGAGCGACTCAGACCTGTTTGATCTCTACGTCCACACCAGCCGGCAGATCGAGCCGCTGCAGCGAGTCCACCGTTTTGCCCGTGATCTCGACGATGTCGATGAGGCGCTTGTGGATCCGCATCTCGAAGTGCTCGCGGCTGTCCTTGTCGACGTGGGGCGAGCGGATCACCGTGTACTTGCGGATCTCCGTCGGCAGGGGCACCGGGCCGCGCACCTTGGCCTGGGTGCGCAGCACGGTCTCGACGATCTTCTTCGCCGACTGGTCGATGACCTCGTGGTCGTAGGCCTTGAGCCTGATTCGGATCGTCTGTCCTGCGGGTCCTGCCATGGGATGCCGACCCTACTTCATGATCTTGACGACGCGGCCGGAACCGACGGTACGGCCACCCTCACGGATCGCGAACCGCAAACCCTCGTCCATC